>Ga0247809_1000261_pt1 | contig 27006 bp, 16 predicted proteins | sample UWRJL104311B1_FD_180951 | JGI IMG/M metagenome (GOLD analysis project Ga0247809, IMG submission 180951) | Plant litter microbial communities from Arlington Agricultural Research Station in Wisconsin, United States - UWRJ-L104-311B-1 | ecosystem: Environmental > Terrestrial > Plant litter >...
CGCGATCGCGACGTTGGTCAAGACGATGACCGGCTTGCTGAGCGTCGACGCCGAGGCGTATCTGCGACAGGCGGCCGAACTCGAGGCGACCAAGCCGGTGGCGGAGGGCGTCACGCATCCGGAGATTTTCCTGCGCGCGCAGGCGCTCGACAAATGGTGGCGGGCGGACGTCGACCTGGAGGACTGGCTGACCGAACGCATCCGCGGGCCGCTGTCGATCGCGACGCTGGACCTGCTGCGACAGCAGGACATGACCGCGATGACGCGTGCCGTCCTCGCCAGGCTTGCCAAGGACCCGGCGGCGGGGGGCGAGGCGGTAGCGGCGCAACTGCGGCGCTACTTCCCAGACTGGGGACCCGATGAGACACCGATCGAAGCCGCCGCGCTGGCACCGGCCAGGATCGATGCGGCAACGCGCGAGTATCTGATCGCGCTCAGCTTCGATCTGGCGATGGCGGATCCCGACGACCGCGATGCGATGCTCGTGGCCGGTGCCCGGCTCGCCCAGGACTATGACGGGCTGGCTGCGTTTCGCGAGGCGCTCAAGCGCGATCTCAAGATGAACCGCCAAGCGATCACCCGCCTCCTCGCGCCGCTCGACAAGGTTTCCGCATGACCCAGCCCGTCTCGATGCAGCCCGTCGTTACGCTGCGCCAGCGTCTGACCGCCGATGGCGGTAGCGTGCCGTCCGAGGATCTGTTGCGCGCGGTGCTGCCGTTGATGCGCGAGGTCGGCGCGCTGCACGCGCGCGGACTGGTCGCGGAGCTTGGCGACGAGGCGGTGGTCGATCGCGATGGCGAACTCGCGCTCGCCCGCCCCGATGGGCGCCCGCCGCAATTGAACGAAGCGGGGATTCGTGCTGCGCAGCCGCGCGTCTCGTCGGCGTTGCGAGTGGTCGGCGAATACCGCGTGACCACCGACATCGAGACGGGATCGCAAGTCGACGATCTGCGCGCCGGCAGCCCGGATAGGGAAAGGTCGGATGCCGACCTGCGGGAAGCGGTGAACCCCGCATACCAAATCGGCTATCGGAGCTGGGAGGAGCAGGTCGGCCATCACGACGAGCAGACCGATATCTTCTCGATCGGACTGATTCTCGCCAGCCTCGCATGCGGGCTCGACTTCAACGACGAGACCGACGTCAGGCGCTTCTCCGCCGATCAGGGCAATCTGTTCAGGCTCAACGGCGCGTTGCATCCGGTGATCGCGTCGCTGATCGGCGAGATGACCGCGCTCAACCGGCACGAACGCGCCAGCGACCTGGTCACGGCGGCAAGCCGGCTGGAAGACTATCGCGATCAGCCGGTCGGGCTGGATGTGAACCGCGTTCTGGCGGGGGCGACCGGCGTGCCGAGCCGCCGCGCGGCTGTCCTCTCGCATCTGCGCGATCGGCTGTTCGACCTCTCGCGCCGCAATCGCCTGATCCATTTCCGCCCGACCCAGGCGACGGTGAACCTGACCGTCGCCAGCGTACCGATGGTGATGCGTCTCGAATCGATCCGTGCCGAGCAGCTCTGCACCTGGGACGGCAAGTTCGCCGCCGAGGTGCTGGGCGGCGGCAAGATAAGTCTCGCGAAATGGCTACGGTTCGAGGACCAGCCCTATCTGCCGTCGGCGTTCGACCGAGTCATTCAGGAGACGCGACGCGACCGCGCCGAATATGGTTTCAGCCATCTCCGGCTCGTCGTCGCCTATCTGCATTGGCACAATCTGAAGGAGTCGCCGGACGAGCGCATCCAGTCGCCGTTGCTGTGGCTGCCGGTCGAGGTCGCCAAGCAGAAAGGCGTGCGCGATCAATATTCGTTGCAGATTGCCGATACCGAGGCCGAGTTTAACCCGGCGCTTCGCCATTACCTGCGGCAGCTATACGATATCCAGCTGCCCGAGCGGGTCGATCTGTCGCAGACGTCGATTGCGGAAATCCAGGCGGACCTGCTCGCGCAGATCCAGCGCACCGAGCCCGGCGTGGCGCTCGCGTTGAAGACCAAGCCGGAAATCCAGCTGATCCATCAGAAGGCCGTCCAGCGGTTGCGTGTGTTTCAGCGTCGTCGCGGCGCAACGGCCGGCAGCCAGGGGATCACGCGACCCGAGTTCAGCTACGATCGCGACGATTACCGGCCGCTCGGGCTCGCCTTGTTCGAGAAATACGTGAAGCCGAGCCCGCTGCCCCAACGGATTGCGGTGGGGGCGGCGATGCCGCCACGGCCCGATCGCATGGCGGCGGAGGCCGAAGCGACGTCCTTCGCGCTGGCCGGCGGCGAAGGTCACCGGTTCTCCTGGGAGATCGACCTGACGCAGGTCACGCTGGCGAATTTCAACTACAAGAAGATGTCGCTGGTGCGCGACTATACCCAGCTGATCGACGACCGGGTCACGCCGCCGTCGTTCGACACGGTGTTCTCGATCGAGCCGCGCCCGATCGAGGCCTCGCCGCCGCCGCCGCTCGCACCATCCGACCTGTGGAGCGTGGTGCCTGCCGATGCGACGCAGGAGGCGGCCGTTGCGATGGCGCGGACCGGGCGTAGCTTCATCATCCAGGGGCCGCCCGGCACCGGCAAGTCGCAGACCATCACCAACCTGATCGCGGACTATGCCGCGCGCGGCAAACGCGTGCTGTTCGTGTGCGAGAAGCGCGCCGCGCTCGACGTGGTGTTCAACCGGTTGAAACAGGCCGGGCTCGATCGATTGGCGTGCCTGATCCATGATTCGCAGGAGGACAAGAAGAGCTTCGTCCTCGATCTGAAGGATTGCTACGAAAGCTGGAACAAGGCCGACGATGCGATCGACCATCATCGCGCCACCCGCGATCGGACGGTCGCGGCGCTGTCGCAGCAGCTCGGCCGGATTGCGGCGTTCGATCGGGCGATGGCGCAACTGCCGACGGACTCGACGGTCACGCTGCGGGCGATGATCCGACGAATGCTCGCGCTGCCCGAGCCGACCGAGGCCGATCCCGTGACCCGCGAGCGCGTGCCGACATTGGCGGAATGGGACGCACATCGTGCGTTGGCGGATCGCATCCACCGGACGGTCAGCGACGCGTTCGGTCTTGACAGCCTCGCCGAGCATCCGTTCGCCAGACTGTCCCCGGCGACGGTCGCCGACGAGCGATGCTATGCGCAGGTGTCGGCGATGGTCGCGGAGGGCGAGCAGCTGTTCGACCGGATCGATCCGATGCTGGAGGACGACGGCACCCTGGTGTCGGGGGATACCAGCCTGGCGGACGCGCTGGTGGTGGTGCGATCGGCATCGGCGGCGGTGCAGACGAACCTTGCGGGCAACCTCGATCTGCTCGACTCGGCCTCGGCCGCGTCGCGCGAGTTTCGCGACGCCAGCGCCGCGTGTGCCGCAACTGCGTCGAAACACGCGGCGGCGGCGCACTCGGCAGGGCATTGGACCGATCCGCTATCGCCCGAAGATGCCCAAGCCGCGCTGGATCAGGCGCGTCGACAGGAGCCGGGATTTTTCAAGTTCCTGAGCGGAAGCTGGAGCCGCCTCAAGCGCACGATCCACGAACGCTACGATTTCTCGGCGCATGCCGTCGAACCCAGCATTACCGTCGTTCTCGAACGGCTGGTGGCACGCCAAGCCGCGGCGGCGGAGGACACCGCTGCGCGCACGGCGCTGAACGTGCGGTTCGGAACCGACGATGCCGACGCGTTGGCCGCACTGCGTGACAGGTGGTCCGCCGATGCCGCGCCGGTGCTCGTCCGCCGCCTGGTCGCCAATGCGCAGGCTTCCGCGGATCCGGCCGCAACGCTCGTACGGGAAGCGCGCGCTACCACCGCCATAGAATCGCTTGCCGCGCTGTGCGATCGTCATCTCGTCGATAGCCAGGCCATGACGTTGAGCGCGCTGGCCGAGGCGATGCGCGACATGCGCGAGGGCCTCGACGACCTGCCCGACCTGTTGCCACTGCTACGGGCGGCGGATCAGGCGGGGCCGCGGGTGGCCTTTGCCTTGCGAACGATGACGCTCGATCCGGCGCGTATCGAAGCGCTCGTGCTCGACGAGGCGATCAGCCGCGCGTTGCGGGCGGAGCCGGCTCTGCACCGGTTCGACGCCGCGCAACTCGCGTCGAGCGCGCGCCGGGCCGCGCGCGCCGGCGAGATCCTCCAGGACGACAACGCCGCCTGCATCCGCGCCACCGCGCAGCGCAAGTTCCGCGATCACGTCCGCCAATCGACGCTGTCGGTGACGCAGCTCGATGGCGCCGGGCGCGAGGCGAAGAAAATATACGCGACCGGGCGGCGCGAGCTGGAACACGAATTCGGCAAGACCATGCGCTATCGTTCGATCCGCGACCTGTCCGACGACGAGACCGGCGTGGTGGTCAACGACCTTAAGCCGGTATGGCTGATGAGTCCGCTATCGGTATCGGACACGCTGCCGCTCCAGGCGGACCTGTTCGACGTCGTGATCTTCGACGAGGCCAGCCAGATCCCGATCGAGGAGGCGGTGCCGGCGCTCAGTCGCGCGCCGCAGATCGTCGTCGTCGGCGACGAGATGCAGCTGCCGCCCACCAGCTTCTTCGCCGCCGCGCGCGACGAGGACGAGATGCAGGTCACGGTGGAAGAAGACGGCCAGACGATGGCGATCCTGCTCGATGCCGCCAGCCTGCTCGCCCAGGCGGCGCGAAGCCTGCCCGCGACGTTGCTTGCCTGGCATTATCGCAGCCGCTCCGAAGCACTGATCAGCTTTTCCAATGCGGCGTTCTACGATGGCCGGCTGGTCACCATTCCCGACCGGACGATCGCCGAGACCGGCGCGTCGCCGACGGCGGTGCGATCGGATGACGAGGGCGCGCCGACCGAAAGCGTCGATCGACTGCTGGCGCGCGCGATCAGTTATCACCCTGTCGCCGACGGGCTGTACGACAAGCGCGCGAACCTTCCCGAGGCGCGCTTGATCGCGGCGATGGTCCGTGACCTGCTCGGCCGCGAAACCGGACTGAGCATCGGGATCGTCGCGTTTTCCGAAGCGCAGCAGACCGAAATCGAAAACGCGCTCGACGCGCTTGCCGCGGAGGATCCGGCGTTCGCCGCGCTGATCGAGGCGGAGTATGTCCGGGAAGACGACGGCCAGGTGAACGGGCTGTTCGTCAAGAATCTCGAAAACGTCCAAGGCGACGAGCGCGACGTGATCCTGCTGAGCATCTGCTACGCGCCCGATCGCACTGGGCGGATGGCGATGAACTTCGGCCCGATCAACCAGCGCGGCGGCGAAAAGCGCCTCAACGTCATCTTTAGCCGCGCGCGGCATCACATGGCGATCGTGTCCACCATCCGCGCCGAGGCGATCACGAACACGCACAACGATGGCGCGCGTGCGCTCCGGACGTTCCTGTCGTTCGCCGAAGCGCAGGCGCGGGGCGACGGACCGCACGGCCAGGCCATTCTCGCCACGCTCAATCCCGAAGCGCAGCGCGTCTTTTCCCGCGCGCCGGCGCCGGACCCGCTGCGCGATGCCCTGGCCGCGGTGCTGCGCGCGCGTGGCCATGTCGTCCAGGAATATGTCGGCAGCGCCAGCTTCCGTTGCGACCTCGCGATCGTCGCGCCCGACGGCAGGAGCCACGCGCTTGCCATCCTGCTCGATGGAGACGCAGGCGAAGCGATCGCCGATCGCTACGTGTTCCAGCCGACGATCCTGCGGCGCTTCGGCTGGCGGGTGATCGATATTCCCTCGCATGCGTGGCTCCGCCAACCCGAGGCGGTGATAGCGCAGATCGAGGCCGCGTTGCGCGGCGACGAGAACGCCGTCGATGACGATCCGTTCGAGCCGGGGTCGGCGTTGCCGCTACCCGTCATACCCGTACCGTCCCCTGTCCCGGAAGCGCCTGCGGCAGAGACGTCGGTGGAGGGCTTCACCACGTTCGAGTTCACGCAAGGGTCGTCCGACAAGTTCTGGAAGATCGCGGTAAACGGCACCGAAGTCACCGTCGTCTATGGTCGTCGCGGCACCAAGGGCAGTTCGGTCGTCAAGAACTACGAGACGCCCGAACGCGCCGCCCGGGAAGCGAACAAGCTGACGCTGGAAAAGACACGCAAGGGGTATGTCGAGACCTCTTGAGACAGGTCTGTTGCCTGATGTTGTTTGAACCGGGCCGTCACGGCGAGCGCAATGTTGCTGCAATACACCAGGACCATAGCAAAGGTTGATGCGCGATCTTCTGGTGGGAACGCGTAGAGCGGCGGTTCGGCGTCGCGGCCCGTCTTCATAAGGTCCCTTGGTGAGAATCCTGATCGTCGAAGACGAAGCCGAATTCGCTACGGCATTGTGTCGCTCTCTCACCCGAGAACGCTTTGTCGTCGATCACGCCGATCGGTTGACGATGGCCCGGGAGGCGGCGCGCTCGGTGGCCTATGATCTCGTCCTGCTGGACAGGACCCTGCCCGATGGCGACGGGCTCTCGCTGGTCCCGTCGCTGCGAGCCGGCAATCCCGGACTTCCCATCATCGTGCTGAGTGCGCGCGGGGAAATATCGGACCGCGTTGCCGGACTGGACGAGGGCGCCGACGACTACCTCATCAAGCCGTTCGCGCTCGAGGAAATGTTCGCCCGCATTCGCGCGGTCAGGCGTCGCCCCGCGGACTTGGCCGTCGAGGAAATCGGGGTGGGCGCGCTTGTCTTCGATGTCGCCAACGACGAGGCCGTCGTTGCAGGCGTCAGGCTCGACCTCGTCCGGCGCGAACTTCGCGTCCTTGCGACCTTGGTCAAGCGTCGCGGCAGAACGGTGCTGCGGGAGTCGCTTGAGCACGCGGTGTACGGGTTCGATGACGAGGTACAGTCGAACACGCTCGACTCCCACATATCGCGTCTTCGTCGAAAGCTGGCCGAGGCGGGTGCGGGAATCGAGATCCATGCGATCAGAGGCGTCGGCTATTTGTTGAAGGCGTCGTCGTGAGCGCGCGACTACCGTCGCTGAAGCGTGCGCTGATCGTCAAGCCGATGCTGATCCAGTTCGCGACGCTGACCATCACGCTCTCGGTGATCCTCCTCGTGTTCATGCGGATGAGCAGCAACGTCGCGTATACCGAGGAGACGATCACCGGCGTCATCGCGCAGTCGATCGTTCGCCACGCCGATGGCCGAATGACGGTGCGCCCGACACCGGAACTGGCGCGATTGCGCGCGGAAACGCCCGGTCTCTGGTTCGTCGCTGAAGACGATCGCGGGCGCAACGTCACGCTTGGCCAGGTACCGCCGCCATACGCGCATTTCGGTGGTGCGCTGCACCGGCTTTCCTACATGCAGATCCGGGACCGGGCGCCACCCTATGGGTTGTCCGCGGTCATTCGACAGGAGGTTTCGCCGGCGGGCAAGCTGACGATCCTTGCGCACGGCAAGCTGACCGAGCTGACGGTCTCGCTACTCGTCGCGTTCAATCTCTTCAGCATCCTGGTCATCGTCCTGCTGGCGCTGGTCTCGCTGGTGGTCACGCCGTGGATCGTCAGGCGATCGCTCGCGGGGGTGAACCGGATCGCAGAGGAGGCGGGACGGATCGATGCCCATCGCCGCGGCTGGCGGCTGGGGGAAGATCAGGTGCCGATCGAGATCCTGCCGCTGGTTCGCGCGGTCAACGACGTTCTGCGGCGCCTCGACGAAGGATATGAGCGGCAACGGCGGTTTATCGCCTCGGCCGCACATGAGTTGCGCACGCCGATTGCCATCCTGCGGATCAAGGTCGACGGCGCGGAGGAGGCGGCGACGCGCAATCTTGGCAACGACGTGCACCGGCTCGCCAATCTTGCCGAGCAACTGCTCGATCTCCAGCGTCTGGATGTCGCCCGCGAGCAGACCGATGTCGATCTCGTATCCCTGGTGAGACGAGTCGCCGCCGAACTCGCCCCGCTACTGATCGCCGCGGATCGCACGATCGAAGTGGTGGTCGTCGAACCGTGCACGATCTGCGGCGACGCGGGGCCGATCGAGCGCGTGCTGACGAATTTGGTGCAGAATGCGATCGAGCATGGTGGCCGTCACGTGATCGTCCGCGTGCTGGGCCACGGGTTCGAAGTCGAGGACGACGGCATCGGCATACCGATCGAGGAACGCGAGCGCGTGTTCGAGCCCTTTCACCGCCTGAAGCCGAGATCCACGGGCGCCGGCCTCGGCCTGAACCTGGTGCGGCAGGTGGTCGAACTGCACGGCGGACGCGTGTCGATCCTCGCGGCACCGGTGAACGGCACGGTGGTGCGGGTCGAGTTTCTCGATCGATAACGGTGCTTGGCCGAGCCATGCACACGCAATGTTCGCCCCGCATCTGACCGTATCGGCGAGATCAGACCTGATCTGGACACGCCGTCGGCAGACATCCGGGGGATCTATGATGACATTGTATTTTCTGACGCCAATCCTGCGCATATTGGTGCCGATCGTGACCAGTATTTTACTGGTCGTCGGCTTGAACGGTTGTGCAACGCTCGAGGAGCGACGCCGTGTATCTCTGGCGCAGGATATCGATACCTGTGCCAGCTTTGGCGCGGCGTTTGGGTCGCCGGACTATACGGGGTGCATGCTGACGCAACAGCAACGCCGTGACGCGCAGGGTATCGAGGCCTTGGAACGGGCTCGCCTCGCCACGGAGATCAACAAGACGATGCAGGACATGACCGACAGCCGGATCCGAAACTGCGAGCGTCAGCGGAAGCATGACCGCCCCGGTGCGCGACGAAGGACGTGTGCCTGATCCGCCACGATGAGCCTCTTCCGTCGGCCATTGGTGATTGAAACAGCGTCACCAATGGCCGACGGGTAGTTGCACGAGGATCAGAAGCCGGCGTTGATGCCGAACAAGACCTTCGATGTCGTCAGACCATTTCCATAATCGATCTTGTTATATTCGGCCCGCAAGAACAGTCCGGAATACACGGCCGTCTCGATGCCGCCGCCAAACAGGAAGCCATTCTCGGTACCTTTGGCTTTCACGTCGCTGGTCGTGACGGCGCGCAAATCGGTCTTTTCGCGAACCCGGAGCAAACTATAACCGACCCGGCCGTACAGCAGTATCTGTGGTTCGACGAGGAATCCTGCACGGCTCGAAACATCGAGCGACCAGCGCGGTTTCAGCGTGTAGACGCCCAATGCACCGTCTGCCGACAGGTTGGTATCGCTGCGTCCAATCGCAACTTCGGACCCTATGACGAAGCTTTGGCCCACTTGGTTATCGTATCCCAAATGCAGGCTATACCCAATGCCGTCTTTCCTGCGATCGATGACAGAGGATAGGCGTGGCAGGTCATAGTGAACCGTTGTTCGTCTCCAGTCGGTATCAGCACCGATTTTGAAGCCGCTGAATGTCGGCTCTGCAGGCGTGTCCTGGGACTCCATCTGTGTTGGTTCCGGTGCGTGCTGCTGGACTTGCGCCACGGCAGGTAGAGATATTGCCGCGCATATGCTCGTGACCAGGTATGAGATTTTCATCGGACGCCTTCCATTGGGTCTGGATCAGACCGCACGAAGACTTTGTCCTCCGAGAATTGCGCAGGCATTGTGCGTTGGCCAGGCGCGCGAGGGCGGACGGTACTTTATACGCTGGAACGCGGCAGTGACGTCGTGCCAGTGTCGGGAACAGGCGCAGTTCGGCGGCTACCGCGATCTCGTCGTCGCCGAGCCCGACCTCATCCCGCAACTCGGCGACTAGATTGCGAGCAGAGCTATCCCGATGATGTCTGCGTTCGCACCGTCGGAGCATCCGAACCTTCTAGTCTCGCCGTCCAGCCGCCGAAGCGGGCATAGAGCGTCGGCAGGACGAACAGCGTCAGCAGCGTGGCCGAGATCAGGCCGCCGATCACGACGGTCGCGAGCGGTTTCTGCACTTCGGCGCCGGCGCCGTGGCCGAGTGCCATCGGTACGAAGCCGAGGCTGGCGACCAGTGCCGTCATCGCCACGGGTCGCAGTCGTGCCAACGCGCCGTCGTGCGCTGCGCGAGCCCTGTCCATGCCGCGTGCCATCAGGTCGTGGATCGACGAGACCATCACCAGCCCGTTGAGCACGGCGATCCCCGACAACGCGATGAACCCGACTGCTGCGGACACCGAGAACGGCATGCCGCGAACCACGAGCGCGAGGACGCCGCCGACCAGCGCGAGCGGCACGCCGGTGAACACGATCGCCGCGTCGCGGACCGAGCCGAGCGCGCCGTAGAGCAGCAGCATGATGACCGCGAAGCAGACCGGCACGACGAGCATCAGGCGGTGGCGTGCGGAGGCGAGGTTCTCGAACTGCCCGCCCCATTCGACATAGGTTCCGGGCGGCATCGTCACCTGCGTATCGATCGCCGCACGCGCGTCGACGACCACGCCGGCGACGTCGCGGTCGCGGACGTTGGCCTGGACGACCACGCGGCGCTTGCCGTTCTCGCGGCTGATCTGGTTGGGTCCATCGACGACTGCGATGTCGGCGACGGTCGACAGCGGCACGAACCCGCCGGCCGAGGTCGGGACGGGGATTTGCGCCACCTGGGTAAGGTCCGATCGCGACGCTTCGGACAGGCGGATCACGACCGGGAAACGCCGGTCGCCCTCGAAGATCATGCCAGCTTCGCGCCCGCCGATCGCAGCGGCGACGGTGTCCTGCACGTCGCCCGCGGTGACGCCGATCCGCGACATCGCCATGCGGTTCGGGCGGATGTCGAGCATCGGCAGCCCCTCGGTCTGTTCGACGCGGACGTCGACCGCGCCGCGGGTCTTGCGGAGGACGTCGGCGATGCGGTCGGCGGCGGCGTTCATGCCGCCGAAATCGTCGCCGAAGATTTTCACCGCGATGTCGCCGCGGACGCCGGCGATCAGTTCGTTGAAGCGCATCTGGATCGGCTGGGTGATCTCGTACGCGTTGCCGGGGAGAGTCGAGAGTTGCCGCTCCATCCGCGCGACGAGCGCTTCCTTGGCGAGACTCGGGTCGGGCCACTCGGCCTTGGGTTTCAGGATCACGAAGGTGTCGGTGGCGTTGGGCGGCATCGGGTCGCTCGCGATCTCGGACGTGCCGGTGCGCGAGAAGGCGAAGCGGACTTCGGGTTGGCGCGCGAGCAGCTTCTCGACCTGGAACTGCATCGCCTGGCTCTGGTCGACCGAGGTGCCAGGAATGCGGACCGCCTGAACCAGGATGTTGCCCTCGTCGAGCTGCGGCAGGAATTCCTGCCCGAGTGTGGTGAAGGTGACGCCCGCCAGCGCCAGTGCGCCGATGGCGATGCCCAGGGTGATGCTCGGGCGGCGCATCGCTTTGCCGAGACCCGGTTCGTAGCAGCGACGCAGCCAGCCGATGATCCGGCTCTCTTTCTCGTCGATGCGCCGGCTGAGCGCGATCGCGATCGTCGCGGGAACGAACGTCATCGACAGGACGAACGCGAAGACGAGCGCGATGATGACGGTCAGCGCCATCGGTTCGAACATCTTGCCCTCGACGCCGGTGAAGGTGAGCAGCGGGGCGTAGACGAGGATGATGATCGCCTGGCCGTAGACCGACGGGCGGATCATCTCGCGCGCCGATGCCGCGACCAGGTCGAGCCTTTGTCGCAACGGCAATGGCTCGCTGCGACCGTGCTGCGCCTCGCCCATGCGGCGGAGCGCATTCTCGACGATGATGACGGCGCCATCGACGATCAGCCCGAAATCGAGCGCGCCGAGGCTCATCAAATTTGCCGACACGCCGGCCTTCAGCATGCCGATGCTCGTCAGCAGCATCGTGATCGGAATCACCAGCGCGGCGATCAGCGCGGCGCGGAAATTGCCGAGCAGCACGAACAACACGACGATGACCAGCACCGCGCCCTCGGCGAGATTGCGGGCGACGGTCGCGATCGTCGAATTGACGAGCTCGGTGCGGTTGAGAACCGGCTTCACCACCATGTCGACGGGAAGTGCGTGGCCGATCTCCTCCAGTCGTGTGCCGACGCCGGTCGAGACGGTGCGGCTGTTTTCGCCGATCCGCATGACTGCGGTGCCGACGACGACCTCATGGCCATTTTCGGACGCTGAGCCCATGCGCAGCGCCTGGCCGGTGCGGACGGTGGCGATCTGGCTGAGCAGGATCGGCACGCTCTCGCGCGTCGCGACCACGGTGCGGGCGAGCTCGTCGGCGTTGCGGATCCGACCGTCGGCGCGGACGGCGAGACCCTCGCCGTTACGGTCAACGACCCCCGCACCCGCGCTGGTGTTGTTGCGTTCGAGCGCAATCGCGAGGTCGTTCAGCGTGATCTTCATCGCCGCCATCCGCTGGATATCGGGGACGACGAGATACTGCTTGGTATAGCCGCCGAGGCTGTCGACCCCCGCAAGGCCCGCGCTGCTTTTCAGCTGCGGCGTGACGATCCAGTCCTGCACGGTGCGCAGATACGTCGCCTTGTCGGGTTCGCTGACGAGGTGGTCGCCTTCGGGCGTGATGTAGCTGCCGTCCTTCTGCAGGCCGGGCTCGCCGTTGCGGTGGCGGACCTGGTCGAGTTCGCGGTATTCGACCGTCCACATGAAGATGTCGCCGAGACCCGTGGCGATCGGTCCCATCTCGGGCACCACGTCGTCCGGCAGGTCCTCCTCGGCGGTGCGCAGCCGCTCCGCCACCTGCGACCGCGCGAAGTAGATGTCGGTCTTCTCGTCGAACACCGCGGTGACCTGCGCGAACCCGTTGCGGCTGAGCGACCGGGTGTAGTCGAGGCCGGGGATGCCGGCGAGCGCGGTCTCGACGGTGAAGGCGACCTGTTTCTCGATCTGGTCGGGCGACAGCGCGGGGGCGCGGACATTGATCTGGACTTGGTTGTTGGTGATGTCGGGGACGGCGTCGATCGGCAGCCGCTGGATGGCGAACACGCCGGCGAACGCCGCGGCGAGCGTGAGCAGCAGGACGAGCCAGCGCTTCTCGACGGCAAAGGTTACGATACGAGACAGCATGGTCTAGTCCTCGTCCTTCGCCGCGCCCTTGCCGAGTTCGGCCTTGAGCGTGAACGAGTTGGTCGAGGCGATGCGCTCCTCGCCGGTCAGGCCCGCGGTCACGGTGACCGCGCCGCCATTGGTGCGGCCGAGCGTCACCGGCGTCGCCCGGAAGCCGTTCGCGGTGCGAACGAAGACGTGCGGCCGGTCGCCGATCATCTGCACGGCAGCCGAGGGCACGGCGACGCTGCGGTCCCCGCTCGCAGGGAGCAGCACCGACACGCCGACATTCTCGCCGACGCGCCAGATGCCGCCCGCATTGTCGATCGTCGCGATCACGGGAACGAGGCGCGTGGTTTCGTCGAGGATCGGCGAGACGAAGGTGACGCGACCGTCCTGGCGGCGTCCGCTTGACGTGACTTCCACGCGGGCACCCGGCCTTACGCGGCCCGCGTCCGCAGGCACGAGCGACATCGTCACCGACACCTTGGCGAGGTTGGCGACGCGGAAGATTTCGGCGTCGGCCGCGACCTGTTGCCCGAGCGTAGCCGACCGGGCGATCACCTGGCCCGCGATCGGCGCGCGCACCGCGATACGGTTGAGCGCACCGCCTCCGCCACCTGTGGCCGACAGCTGCTGCCTCGCGAGTCGGAGCGCGATGTTGGCTTCGGTTGCGGCGGTGCGGGCGGCGACGAGATCCTGCTCGGGCGACACGCGTTCGGCGAACAATCGTTGTTCGCGGCGTAGGTTCGATTGGGCGAGCGCGGACCGCGCACCGGCCGCTTCGACCTCGGCGTTGAGCGACGCTGCCTCGCGGCTCTCGATAATCGCCAGCGTCTCGCCTCGGCCGATCGACTGGCCGAGGTTTCGGGTGAGCGAGACCAGCCGGCCGCCGATCGGCGCCGCCACCACCTGAACCCCCTGCGGATCGCCCTCGATCGTTGCGGGCAGTTCGATCGCGCCGGCAACGCCGCCGACGGTCGGGCGCGTGACCTCGATACCGGCGTCGGCGATCTGCTGTGCCGACAGGGTCGCGACCGCCGGATCGCCGGAAGCCTTCTCGGGGTCCTTGTTCGCCGTAGCGTTGGCCGTGGGCGTCGAGTCGGGGGAGGGGCCACAGCCTGCGAATGCCAGAGCGGCAGCTGCAGGCGCGATTGCGCGCAAAATCGTGCGGTTCATCGGTTGGTGTCCTTGGCAATCGGCGCTTCGGCAGTCAGCCGTTCGAGGCGCGCACGTGCGTCGTGATAGGCGGCGAGCGCGTCGATCGCGGCCGTCCGTGTGTCGAGAAGCGTCCGCTCCGCATCGAGCAGGTCGAGCTGCCCGAACTTGCCTTCGCGGTAGCCGATGCGCGCGATCCGCGCCGCCTCCACGGCGGCTGTGAGCGCTGGCCCGGTCGCGTTGCGCGCAGTCGTCGCGGCGTTTGCCGCCTCGGCCTGCGTGGTTGCGATGTCCTGCTCGGCATCGAGCACCGCCACGCGGCGCAGCGCGTCCGACTGGTCACGTTGCGCGTCTGCGACCGCAACCACCGATCGGCCGCCGTTGAAGACGGTCAGTGGGATCGAGACGCCAAAGACGGCGGCGGTGTCGTTGGTCTGCTCGAGCCGTCGGGCGCTGGCGCTGAGCGTCAAGTCGGGCACGCGCTGGCTTCGCGCGAGCCGAACCTGCGCGGTCGCGGTGTCGAGATCCGCGCGGGCTGCCGCGGCGTTGAGTGTGCCCGTTGAACGGGAGGGTCTGACGGGGCCGAGCGCGCCCACCTGCTGGAACCAGGAGTCGTCGAGTGCGCCGACCGGCATTCCAATAAGCCGGGCAAGGTTCGTCGCGGCGACGGCGGCTGAACGGTCCGCACGTTCCAAGGCGCCCTCGGCCGCAAGGCGCGCAACGTCTGCGCGCTGTTCCTCCAGTGGTGAGGCGCGCCCCGCCTGCACTCGAACCTTGGCGGCGCGGAGCACTTCGGCGGCAATCCCGACCTGATCACGCGCGACCGCTACACGACGTTGCGCGGCTACGCCGCCGACGTACGCCTGAGTGACTCGCAGTCGGAGGTCGGCGCGCGCAATCTCTGCTGCGATACCTGCGCGGCCGATCTGCGCGTCGGCGAGTGCCATCCGGGCCTGCCGCTTGCCGCCGCGTTCCAGGGGCAGCGCCAACCCCAGCGTCGTTTCGGACGAGCGCAGGCCCCGATAGATCCCGGACCCGGCGACGTTCTCGGTCTCGGCGACGATCGACGGGTTCGGCCGAAGCGCCGCGACCCGGCGCTGCGCCTCGACCGCGCGAACGCCGGCGGACGCGGCATCCTGGAAGGGCGACGACGCGCCGGCGCGGCCAAGCGCGTCGGCGAGCGTCAGGACCGGTTCCGCTAAAACCGGCGGACGGGTCTGGGCCTGCAGCGACGATGCGCAGGCGCCTGCGGCCACGATAGCCGCGAAAATACGATGCATGGAAATGCTCCTGACGAAGTAGACGCGGGCGCGCTCGACGCACCCGATCGACGCGTCAGGCCCGGGGCGGTCTCAGCGCAGTGTCGGCGTTCCGCCCGACCAGCGCCGCGCCGTCGAAGGACACGAGCGTGGCGCCAGTTGGACCGGTTATGCCGTCCAATGCGCGGGAGTCCGGCGCGCTCATATGGTGCGCGTGGCAACTGCCGTGATGATGCGGATAGCCCTTGTCGGCATCGGCCGCGACCTGATCGCCATCGCTATCGACATGCAGGGCAGCTTCGTACTGGCTGGTCTCGATGCAACCGCCAACCTCGGCCGCATGCGCCACGCCGACCCAAGTGGTCAGCACGAGCATCAGACAGGCAAGGAAGGGCAGGAGCCTACGCATCAGACACCGGATAGCAGATGCTTGCGCCGCTGTAACCGGCACCGTGGCGAAGTGGTGGCGGAGCAGGCGTGACGCCTGGACACGAGATCCGTGGCATGGCGGGTATCAACCGGACCCATCTCGCCAAATTCCGATCGAAGCATTGACACTCGCCGCGTGCATTGGCTGCGTACGACGAATTTCCCGTGAACGAGCCCCGGCGATGCGGTAGCGCGGCTGGGCAGCTCTATCGGGATACCGCGCCATGATCATCTCCAGCGACGAATTCGTCGATCTGCCTTCGGCCGATGGCGGCGTGATGCGGGTCCATGTGTTTCGCCCGGCGATCGAGGGGCGGTTTCCCGGGGTTTTGCTGTTCTCCGAGATCTATCAGGTGACGGCGCCGATCCGGCGACTGGCGGCGTATATCGCGGGGCACGGCTACTGTGTCGCGGTCCCCGAGGTGTATCACGAGTATGAAGCGCCCGGGACCGTGCTGGCGTACGATACCGCCGGTACGGATCGCGGCAACGCGCTGAAGATCGCCAAGCCGGTTGCGGCGTTCGACGCCGATGCGACCGCCGGGCTGGATTTTCTGGCCGGTCACGCGGCCTGTACGGGGCGGCTCGCGACGGTGGGCGTGTGCCTGGGCGGGCATCTGGCGTACCGTGCCGCGTTAGATCCGCGCGTGCTGGCGGCGGCGTGCTTTTATCCGACCGATATCCATGCGGGATCGCTCGGGCTCGGCAAGGATGACGACAGCCTCGCGCGGATGGCGGACCTGAAGGCGGAGACGCTGTTCGTCTTCGGTCGCGCCGATCCGCATGTGCCGTTTGCCGGCCGGGCACTCATCCGTGCGCGCTTGGAAGAGGTCGGTGCGCGCTATGAATGGCATGAGGTCAATGCCGCGCACGCGTTCCTGCGCGACGAGGGGCCACGGTACGACGCGGCGCTGTTCGCGCAGGCGACCGAGTGGATGTTCGCGCTGTTCCAGCGGGTCCTGTCTGCCTCCGACTGAGGGTCTAGCGCGTTGTGTACCGGTAGCGATCGCGTGATCCCGCTATCGAACGACGGCTGTCTGACGGGTGTGCCCTGATTGGACTGAGCCGATCTCTACGCCCCTTCGTCCGCAAACCGTCGATGGAAGCGATTTATGAATTCGCGACACGATGACGATGCGCGTTCGGCGGTCATAACACTGCTCAACTCGCTGAAAAGCCGATGAGACCATCCTAGCCACCGAACCGGTACAGCCGACCACGTAATATTGGCCTAACCGAACCATCTTGACTCGTCGACCAATAGCGTTGAGATAGCGCTATCAACGGACCCGCATAGACGGGCGTGACGAGGAATGGGGATGGCTTTTAACGCTATTGATGTCGCATGCCCGTCGGCCAGTTGGCTGAGCCGGTGGAGTACGTCGCGCAGTACCTAGCGCCTGACGCCTGACTTTCTTCAAGCATTCATAACAACGAGACGCTTCCTGCCGCCAGTCGGACAGCGAGGTTCCAAGAGGATCCTGAACATGACGCCTTTCAAAATGGCCCCTCGTCTTACGCGCGCTGCGCTCCTGTGCGCGACGACGATGGTAGCGCTGTCGGCCACCGTTGCAGCGGCGCAGACCATTCCGCCGACGCAGGACCCTGCACCCGCCGCGTCGCAAGGCGCAGCGCCCGCCACCGCCGGGCCGACCGCGCCTGCCGCGTCGCCAGCAGCGGCCCTGCCGAACTCCGACCAGACCCCCGGCACGATCGATGCGGCCGATAGCGGCGACATCGTCGTCACCGGCTATCGTTCGAGCCTCGCCAAGTCGACGAACGCCAAGCGCGCAGCGACCGGCTTCACGGATTCGATCTTCGCCGAGGACATCGGCAAGTTCCCCGACACCAACATCGCCGAATCCTTCAACCGCATCCCCGGCATCACCATCACGCGCGACGTGACCGGCGAAGGTACGAACGTCGCGATCCGTGGCCTCGGATCGAACTTCACGAACGTCACGCTCAACGGCGCGACAATCGCGGTGGCGTCGTCGGGCGCGACCGATGCGCAGGGCACCGATCGCTCGGTCGATCTCAGCTTCTTCCCGACCGACCTGTTCACCAAGCTGACGGTCAACAAGAGCTATACCGCGGACCTGCTCGAAGGCGGCGCGGCGGGTAACATCGACCTTCGCTCGGCGCGGCCGTTCGATCGCGCGACCTCGTTCCTGGCGTATAATGTGCAGGGTACGAAGCAGTCGCCCGAGGACCGGATCGGTGCCCGCGGTTCGCTGATCGGCAGCTGGCGCGGTGACAAGGTCGGTATCCTCGCAGGCGTGTCCGCCCAGCGCCTGTTCACCGACACGCGCGGGTTCGAGACGATTGGTTATACCAATCCCGCACTGAGCGCCGCCCAGTGCGGTGCTGCGGCCGGATGCAACTCGACGGGTGGCGGCAACTGGACGATCCCGTCGGTGGTGCCGGTCGGCGCTGGCGGCGGCCTGATCGCCGGTACCCCGATCGACAAGGCGTTCCTGCTCGCGCAGAATCCGGGTGCCACTATCCAGCAGATCGACAACGGCCTGCTGCCGCGGCTCGGGCGCACCTCCGACATTCGTGGTTCGCGCGATCGCATCAACGCGATCGTCAGTGCGGAATGGCGGCCGTCGGATACGCTGCGCTTCTACATCGACGGGCTCTATGGGTATAAGAAGAACGACCTGATCCGCGAGGACATGGCCTGGATCGTCCGCAACGGCGCGATCATTCCGCAGAACCTGACCTTCGACAAGACCGATTGCAGCACGGGCTGCACGGTGACCGGCGGCACGTTCGCCAACGCGCAGTTCTTCGACGAATTCCGCCCGTACCTCGAAACGACCAAGCTGTTCAGCGTCAATCCCGGTGGCGAGTGGGAGCTTTCGGACAAGTTGAAGCTGTCGTTGCAAGGCAATTACGCGCGCTCCACCTTCCACCGCGCGAGCCCGACCGTCGGCGCGACCACGCCGCTGGGCGTCGGCAATACCGTCACGTACTCGAACACCGGCGGTGTCCCGACCATCACCAGCAACCTCGATCTGAACAACCCGGCGAGCTTCGGCTGGAACGCCGGTAGCCGCCTGAACATTCAGGACGAACGCCGCCTCAACGAGAGCAAGGGCGCACGCGGCGACCTGACCTGGGGTGGCGATACGCTCAACCTGAAGGTCGGTGGCGCCTTCGACGACGTATCGCGGCGCATCCGCGGCTTCGACAACAGCCAGGCGTGGCAGAATGCGGTTTGCGGCAACAATCCGAGCGTGTTCGTCGGTTCGCCCAATTCTCAGCCACCGTGCGAAGGCTTGAACGCGCCCGGTGCGGCACCCGCAGGATACCCGACCTATCCGGGCTATGGGACCGGATCGACCGCCGGCATGAGCGGGCCGATTACCTATGCGGGATCGCTCGTACCTAATGCCGCGCTGCCTGGTTACCTGAAGCCGGGGCCGGCAGGGTTCGTGACCGTTGACTGGCCCAAGTTCGCCGCGGCGAGCAACTACGACTTCTATCACGACAACGCACCGGAGAGCGGCGGTGCCAATACGGGCGCCAGCGGCGGCGGGATTCGCGAGGTCGTGAAATCGGCCTTCGCGACGGTGAACGGTGCGCAGGAGCTTGGCGGCAACACGTTGCGGTTCAACGTCGGCGTGCGGTACGTCAACACGATCCAGACGATCTCGGGCCGCATCTCGTTGCCAGACCCGCGCAACACGACGGCGACCGGTACGCAGATCGCAGACGGCAGCCGCTATCCCAACCTCGTCAGCAACGTCTCGACGCGCAACGTCTATGCGAAGTGGCTGCCGGCCGCGACCTTCGCCTATGACGTGGGCGAGCATGCCGTCGTTCGCGCAGCAGGATCACGGACGATGACGCGTCCCGATCCGTCGGCACAGTTGCCGGGCGTAAACTTCGGTGCGCCATCGGCGGATCAGGCGTCGATCGGCAATCCGGCGCTCGAGCCGTACCTGTCGACCAACCTGGATCTTGGCTTCGAATATTATACCGGTCGTGAAGGCGTCATCAGCTTCAACGCGTTCCGCAAGTCGATCAAGGGCTTCACCACCACCGGCATCGATACTGTGCCCTTCGGTGCACTTGCGCAGTACGGCATCACGTATGATACGCTGAATCCCGGCCAGCAGATCGCGATCAACTCGCGTGGCGGCCCCGGCACCGCGCAGGTCCAGGTCACGTCGCAGATCAACGTGCCCGACAAGCTGACCATCAACGGACTCGAATTCCAGTGGGTCCAGCCGCTCGACTTCCTGACCAAGACTATCGGCATCACCGGGTTTGGCTTCAACGCCAATGCGACGATCGTCGACCAGACCAGCAAGGGTGCGGCACAGGCGTTCGGCGTCGCGCCGTTCACCTACAACATCACCGGCTATTACGAAAAGCACGGCGTGATGCTGCGGGTATCGACGACGTCGCGCGAAGGGTCGGTGAACAGCGGCGCGGCACAGAACGGTATTCCGGCGGCTGCGTTGTTCGGGACGGACTATACGACCTACGACTTCTCGTCGTCGTTCGACCTGGACAAAATCTTCGGTCTTGCCGGAGCGCCTCAGTTGACGGTCAATGTTGCGAACTTCACCAATGCGACGCTGCGGTCGTACTTCCAGTTCGAGAACGCGACTTTCACGCAGTACAAGCCGGGCCGGCAGTTCCTGGTCGGCCTGCGCGGCACCTTCTAGTCCGTGCGCGAGCGAGGCGGTCTCGACGGGATCGCCTCGCTCTATCTTTCTTGCGTTCCGCATTGGTTTCGCTCGAATAATTGGGCCATGCCCGTTCCACTCGACACGCTGCCGTACTATTATGAATACGCAGACATTAGATTGGTAAGTCCAGTGGCAAAGCCCGCCTCCCAGAACGCGCTGTTCGCGGTCGGAAAATACGACGCTCCCGCGAACGACCGCTTGTACCAGCGGCTGGCGCGGCGGCTGTTCGAGGAACTGGTCGCAGGTACCTATGCGATCGGCGATCGGCTGCCCGCCGAACGCGAGCTGGCGATCGATTATGGCGCCAGTCGCCCGGCGGTGCGTGAAGCCCTCATCGCACTGGAAGTGCAGGGATTTATCGAAGTCCGTGTCGGCTCCGGGGCGTATGTCTGCCGGCTGCCGGGGCAGGGCGAGGAGCCTGGCTTCGCCATCACCGCGTTCGAACTGACCGAAGCGCGGATCATGTTCGAGGGTGAGGCGGCAGCGCTCGCAGCGGTCCAGATCACCGATGCCGAGATCGACCTACTCGACGGACTGGTCGAGGCGATGACGACCGAAAACTTGCTGACCGAAGTTACCGAGATCGCCGATCGCGACTTCCACATGGCGATCGCCAAGGCCACGCGGAATTCGGGCGTGGTTCGGACGATCGAGGATCTGTGGCATTTGCGCTCGACCTCGCCCGAATGCGCGCTTCTCCATGCCAAGGCGCGCAACGCCAAGGTGCGGCCGGTCGTCGCCGAACATGCTGCAATCGTTGATGCTTTGCGCGCGCGCGATGCGGCGGCAGCGCGGGGCGCGATGCGCGCGCACCTGACGTCGGTGATGGACCACCTCCTGTTCCAGACCGAAGAGATGGCAATGGAACAGGCTCGACTGGCGCTTGCGACGACTCGCCAGCGTTACGGCGGCGTCCCGAACAATTGATCCATATGGTGACCAAGCGCATATAGGTTGTCAGACCAATTCGATCGTTGCTATCGACAGTGTGAGCACGTGGCTGCACCGCCATGAAAAAACGGGGATGAGCGGCCGATGAAGATGACCCAGACCATGCGCTGGTTTGGCCCGAACGACCCGGTGCCGCTCGGCGCCATCCGCCAGGCCGGCGCGACCGGGATCGTCACGGCACTGCACGAAGTCGCCAATGGCGACGTGTGGACCGTCGACGCCATCGCCGCGCGTCGCGTGATGATCGAGGACGCCGGGCTCGACTGGAAAGTGGTCGAGAGCCTGCCCGTCGTCGAGGATCTGAAGCGGCGTTCGGGCGACTGGGATCGGCTGATCGAGGCCTATGTCGCCAGCCTGCGGAATCTGGCGGGGCAGGGCATCGAGGTGGTGACCTATAATTTCATGCCATTGCTCGACTGGACGCGTACCGACCTGAGCTGGGCGTTACCGGACGGCGCACGCGCGTTGCGGTTCGAGCTGCATGCGCTGGCCGTGTACGACATCCACATCCTGCGCCGCCCGGGCGCCGAACGGGACTACGCCCCCGATGTCGTCGCCATCGCCGCCGAGCGGTTTGCGGCGATGGACGAGGCCGCGCGTGCGACGCTGGAGCGGACGATCATCGCCGGGCTGCCCGGAAGCGAGGAGAGCTTCAGTTCGCCGCAGTTGCTCGAACAGATCGAGACCTATGCCGACATCGACGCAGCGCGCCTGCGTGCGAACCATGTCGCGTTCCTGGAGGCGGTGTGTCCGGTCGCCGAGACGGAGGGCATCCGGCTGGTGGTGCACCCGGACGATCCACCGTTCCCGATCTTCGGCCTGCCGCGCGTGGTGAGCACCGAGGCGGACGTCAGCGCGCTGTTCGCCGCGGTGCCGTCGGCCGCCAACGGGCTGTGTTTCTGCAGCGGATCGTTCGGCGTGCGCGCGGACAACGACCTGCCGGGGATGGTCCGTCGGCTCGGCGATCGCATCGGCTTCGTGCATCTGCGATCGGTGCAGCGCGAACCCGGTGGCGCGTTTCACGAGGCTGCGCATCTGGAGGGCGATGCGAACATGCCCGCGATCATGACCGAGCTGGTCGCGTTGCAGGCGCGCACCGGGCGGTCGCTGCCGATGCGCCCCGATCACGGGCACCAGATGGTGGACGATCTCAACAAGCGGACCAATCCCGGCTATTCACTGATCGGGCGGCTGCGCGGGCTGGCCGAACTGCGCGGACTGGAAACGGGTATCGCGCATGGCCGGGGCGCCGCGTAGGAACCGAGCCTACCGCGTCATCGCCAGCTGCGTATCGTCGAGCGCCAGGTCCACCAGCTTGCGCATCGCCGCGTTGGCGGCCGCTGGGTCGCTCGCGGCGATCGCCTCGTACACGCGGACGTGATCGGGGATCGGGTTGCGCGGCAGCGACCGGGTGCGCTGCTTGAACTGTGTCGTCCAGCTGACTGCCGCGCCGATGCTCGCGCTCAGCACGACAAGCGCGTCGTTGCGGGTCGCCTGCAATACCGCATTGTGAAACTCGCGGTCCGCGGCACGGCCGGCTTCGGTGGCCAGCGTGTGGCGGCGCATCGCGGCGAGCGACTCCTTCATCACGGCAAGGTCGGCACGGTCGCGTCGCTCGGCGGCCAGCGCGGCAGCGGCAGGCTCGACGATCGCGCGCAGCTCGAACAGGCCGCGGACGAAGTCGATGTCGGGTTCGCCCGCAAAAGCCCAGGCGAGCACGTCGGGATCGAGCAGGTTCCAGCGACTGCGCGGCAACACGCGGGTGCCGGTTTTGGGTCGACTTTCGACCAATCCCTTTGCCATCAGCACCTGGACCGCCTCGCGGTAGGCGCTGCGCGACACGTCCAGCGCCTCCGAAAACGCGACTTCGCCCGACAAGGTGTCGCCCGGCAGATACTCGCCCGACAGGATCGCGGTGCCCAGCTTGTGTGCGATCGCGCCGTGCAGCCGCCGTCCCGTACCGCGTGGCGGGCGTGGCGGCGTAGCGCTTTCCGACGGTATCGCCGCGTCGGACGCGATTGGCGTATCCGACGACGGGCTCGTCTGATCGGGATTGAAGTTCGTCATTGGTAAGCTCCCATCACCGGGGTGATAGCCGCGTGACAATCGCGAGACGATAAGAGATTTTCTGTCCTGGGGCCCAGAAGGCGCGGATTCGGGCCGAAATCGACACACCGCGGCATAGTGCGATACGCGTGGGTGGCCGCGATCGTCAGGGCTGCTTGTCATCTGGCCGGACGCCGCTGTGGCCGATCACGCTGCGCGCGGCGGCTGGCCATGCATCGCCCTCGACCTTGATATTGTCGACCGACCGGTTGTTCAGATAGGCGGTCCACGATCCTTGGAGCCGGCCGGAATTATACCAGTTGCCGATCGCCAGATTGTCCAGCGCGGTGCGTTTCGGCGCGATGAAATCCTGCGAGTTGAGGTTCAGCCAGACGCCGCCGACGCGGTCGATCACGTTGTTGCGGATCGTGACGTAGCGCGATCCCTCGTCGAGGTAGATCGCGATCCCGCCTGCGCCCGCGACATCGGCGATGTAGTTGTCGGCGATCAGCGCGCCCGGATCGGCGGACAGATGATAGATCGCGCCGCCATCGGGAAACCACTGCTTCACCCGGGTCACGCGGTTGCCGACGACGACCGTGTCGCGCAGCGTCGTTGGCGTATCGTAGACCAGATTGCCCGGCTGGTCGTAATAGCCGCGCTGTTGCCGCCAATATTCCGCGCTGCCGCCGGGGTCGTTCGCGCCCCATCCCCAGCCGATGTCGATCCCGTCATACGGCGCGTCCGACACGTCGTTGTTCGCGATCACCGTCCCCGATGCATAGGTGACGAGGATCGCCGACTGCTCCTTGTAGTCCCGCGATACGCCGGCGATCCGGTTGTCGCGGATCAGGATGTCGCGCAGGCCCATTTCGGGGCGCGAGGGATGGTGCGCGTCGGGACGGATGCCACCGACCATGATCGCACCGCCGGCGAGATCGCTGAAGCTGTTGCGCGTGACCTCGATCGCCGCCGCGCCAAGCCCGATGCCGCCGTCGTTCGCGTCGGCATTGTTACCGATGCCGAGCGCGACCTGCCCAAGCTGCGAGAACTGGTCGTCGTCGAACACGATACGGGTCGCGGCGGCCACCTGCACTGCGGCGGGCTGCTGGTTCCAACGGTTGCGCATCGCCTCGAACGCGGGGCATCCCCAGCTGCAATCGCGGATCGGATCGGCGGGATAACCGGTCACGTCGCCCGCCAGATAGGCACCGCTCTGCTGGCTCGCATAGCCTTGCGCGCCCGAGGGCTGTAGCCAGCTGGTGTGGCGAAACGCGAGGTGGCGGAACTGAAGGTCGCGGACCGGCCGATCATAGCTGCCGCCGATCGAGACGAGCCGTTCGAGGATCGGCATCACGACTTTGACGCGGCGCATGTCCTCGCCCGGCAACGGCTTGTAATAGAGAAGCCCCGCCTTGGGATCGACATACCATTGGCCGGGCTCGCGCAGGAAGGCGAGCGCATTGACCAGGAACAGGCGCGCGACCTCGGCCGAGACCGGCCGAGCGATCGTGTCGTAGCCGATCAGGTTATTGCGCCAGCCCGGCTGTTGCATGACGATCCGGCCTCCTTGGGGCGACCCGCCTTCGATTCGGTCGACGACGGCGTGGCGGTGCGTGAACCAGCTCATGCCTTCGATCTCGATACGGCGCTGGTCGGGGAGCGAAGCGAGTTCGCGCCACGCCGGGTCCTTGATGTCGAGGCCCCAGGTCTGGAAGATGACGGCGGAACGCGGGATTTCGATGCGGGCACGGCTGGCGAGCCGGCCGTTCACCGTCAGTTGCCGCGGATCAGCATCCTTTGGCACGGCGGCGGACCAGATGCCCTTCGCGCGATCGACGAGCCGCCACCCGCCGATCGGCATGCCGCCCGACAGGATCGGATGCGCGCCGGGCTCGCCTTCCCAGCGGACGGTAAAGCCGTTCTGGCCGCCATCGTCCGCGGTGAAGCGGAGCGGTGTGGTCAGTCGGTAGGTGCCGTGCGCGATCCGGACGGTGACGTCGTGATCCGGGTTGAGCCGTCGCACCGCGGCTTGCGCGCGCGCAGGCGTCGCGAACGGATGCGCGATCGATCCATCGCCTGCGTCCGACCCGTTCGGGGACAGGTGGAGCACGACCGGCACGGGGGCGGGGCGATTGGGAATGACGATGTGGTGGTGCGCGGGCGTCGCCGGTGGCGCAATCACGGGAAAGGTCGGTTGTGGCGGAAGCTGCGCGAGCGCGCGGGAGGGCTGGGTCGCGAACCCCGCCGCCATCAGCATCATCGTCGATACCGCACGTGTCAGGGTCGGCATCGCGTCTCTCCCGGTCGGTCAGAATGCCGCGAGCGCCGGCCGCCGAGGCCCATCACCGCGCTGTCGGGAAGTGCCCGATCCCGCGCCGGAGCGCAGGATCGGGCGGTCGTCGATCAGAGGACGCGGTTGATGAGGTTCTCGATCCGCTCCTGCTGGCCCGAGACCGGCTTCGGGTCGATGCCGCGCTCGATTGCGAGGTCGGCGATGCCGGCGAGGTCTAGCCCGCCGATCGCGCCACCGAACTCGCCGTCCCAGCCGGCATAGCGCTTGGTCTTGATCGCATCGATGCGGCCGTCTTCGATCAGCTTGGCGGCATTAAGCAGGCCCTTCGCAACGACGTCGATCGCGCCGACATGACCGTAGAACAGGTCGGCCGGGTCCATGCTCTGGCGCCGCACCTTGGCGTCGAAGTTGAAGCCGCCGGTGGTGAACCCGCCCGCGCGGATGATCTCGAGATTGGCGAGCGTCAGTTCCTCGACCGAGTTCGGGAATTGATCGGTATCCCAGCCATTCTGCGGATCGCCGCGATTGGCGTCGATCGAGCCGAAGATGCCAAGCGCCGCGGCGGTCGCGATCTCATGCTCGAACGTGTGGCTGGCGAGCGTCGCGTGGTTCGCCTCGATGTTGACCTTGACCTCGTTTTCAAGACCGTACCGCTTGAGGAAGCCGTACACCGTCGCGGTGTCGAAGTCGTACTGGTGCTTGGTCGGCTCGAACGGCTTGGGCTCGATCAGGATCGTGCCGGTGAAGCCGATCTTGTGCTTGTGCTCGACGACCAGGCTCAGAAACCGGCCGAAATTGTCGAGCTCGCGCTTCATGTCGGTGTTGAGCAGCGTCTCGTAGCCCTCGCGACCGCCCCACAGCACGTAGTTCTGGCCACCGAGGCGGTGCGTCGCCTCGAGCGCATCGCGGACCTGCATCGCGCCGAACGCGAACACTTCCGGATCGGGGTTGGTCGCGCCGCCGGCGGCGAAGCGCGGGTGGCTGAACAAGTTGGCGGTGCCCCAGAGGAGTTTCCGGCCCGACGCGGCCTGGAGCTGTTCGAGATGGTCGACGGCTTCGGCGAAGAATTTACGGTGCTCGGTGATGTTGGCGGCGTCGGCCATCACGTCGACGTCGTGGAAGCAGTAATAGGGCACGTCGAGCGTCTTGAAGAACTCGAACGCGACCTCGCGCTTCATCGCGGCCGCTGCGCTGTCGTTGGCGCCGCGGTGCCACGGGCGATCGAACGTGCCGCCGCCGAACACGTCGGAGCCGGGCCAGCAGAAGGTGTGCCAGAAGCACGCGGCAAAGCGGAGGTGATC
>Ga0247809_1000262_pt1 | contig 26998 bp, 16 predicted proteins | sample UWRJL104311B1_FD_180951 | JGI IMG/M metagenome (GOLD analysis project Ga0247809, IMG submission 180951) | Plant litter microbial communities from Arlington Agricultural Research Station in Wisconsin, United States - UWRJ-L104-311B-1 | ecosystem: Environmental > Terrestrial > Plant litter >...
ATCTTCATCACCACCAGCGCGTCGGTGTCGCGGATGCGGCGGACGAGGTCGTCTTCGGGGAGCGTGCCCATCAGGACCGTCAGTACGTCATCGCCCCAGGTGATCGGCGCGCCGCTGGCCGTCCAAGCGCCGGACATACCCGTGATGCCAGGCACGACCTTCACCGGCGCGAGCGTCTGGAGGCGGGTATAGAGGTGCATGAACGAACCGTAGAAGAACGGGTCGCCTTCGCAGAGGACCACGACGTCCTCGCCTGCGTTTGCCAGCGTTGCGAGGCGGTCGATGCAGGTGGCGTAGAAGGCGGACAGGCAGTCGTTGTAGCGCGGGTCCGAGACCGGGATCTCGGTGGTGACGGGGTATTCCATCGGGAATTCGATCACGTCGTCGCGGAGCATGCCGTCGACGATCTTTCGCGCCTGGCCGGGGCGTCCGGCCTTGCGGAAATACGCGATGTGGCGCGCGCCACGGACGAGGCGGTCCGAACGGACGCTCATCAGGTCCTGCGCGCCGGGGCCCAAGCCTACGCCGTGGATCGTGCCCCCAGTTCTTACGGGTGTCATTCGGTGCCGCTCGCAAGCGCGTTGATCGCGGCGACGGTGATCGCGCTGCCGCCCATCCGACCCTCGACGACCACGCAAGGCACGGGCTGGTCGGTCCACAGCGCCGCCTTGGATTCGACGGCGCCGACGAAGCCGACCGGGCAGCCGATGATCGCCGCGGGACGCGGGCAATCGGGGTCTTCGAGCATGTTGAGCAGGTGGAACAACGCGGTCGGCGCGTTGCCGATCGCGACGACCGCGCCAGCGAGATGCGGGCGCCAGAGTTCGAGTGCGGCGGCGGATCGGGTATTGCCCATCGTCCGCGCGAGTTCGGGCGTTTCGGGCGCGTGGAGCGTGCAGACGATGCGGTTGTCGGCGGGCAGTCTGGCCTTCGTGATGCCTTCGGTGACCATCCGGGCGTCGCAGAGGATCGGGGCGCCGGCTTGAAGCGCGCGACGAGCCTCCACTGCGAACGTCGGCGTGAAGCGGATGTGCTCGGCTAGGCCGACGAGCCCGGCGGCATGGATCATGCGGACGGCGACGGGCTCCTCCTCGGGCGAGAAGCGGGCGAGATCGGCTTCGGCGCGGATCATCGCGAAGGACTGGCGGTAGATCGCTGCGCCGTTGGTTTCATAGGCGTACGGCATTCAGGCGGCTCCGAAATGGGCGAGGATCTGCGCGACGTCGAGGCCTGCGCGGGAGGGTGGTGCGCCGGCACGCGCGTCGAAAGCGAGGTCGAAGCGGCCTTCGCGGCCGGTGAGCGTGACGTCGGCGGAGGCGACGCGCGCGCACCCCTTGGCGCAGCCGGAGACGTGGAGGCGGCCGGCGATGTGCGGCGCCAGGCGTAGGGCGAGCGCGCGCGTCTCGACGGTACCCTGCGGACAGGCTGGTGCGCCGACGCAGGCGTCCGCGTGGAGCGTTGGCGAGGCGGGGTCGGTGATGAAATCGATTGGGTCGGGCTCAATCATGAGCGCCGCGTCGGCTTCGCAGATTGCGATATGCCAAGGGGTAATGCGGATCGCTTGAATTGCTAGCTCGGTGTCGACGTAGCGTGCCAGCGCGCGCGCTGCGATCCGACCGAAGGGCAGGCCTAGCGCGAGTCCTAGGGAATGCTTTCCGATGCGAAGTGGTGGCGCGCTTGCGGCTGGAGGGGTTGTTGGGGCTGCCCAATCCGGAAGTGTGGCGCTGTGGCGTACCATGCGGCCGCTGGCGGTGCCGCCGCTGTCGACGAACCAGTGCGCGAGTGCGATCAACCGGTCGACTTCGGTGCCGGGCGATACCGGCGTGCCAAGGGTCCGGCCGTCGGCGCGGAGGATGAGCGTTCCCGATGCAGCGCGCTCGATGCGGAAGTCGGCGGGGGCGTCTTGCAACACCGGCGCTACGCCAGCGTCGATCGCGAAGCCTATTTTGCCGGGGAGTTCGGGCAAGTCCGCCAAATGCGCGCGCAAGAGTTCGGCGATGCGGTGGGTGTCGTCGCCTGTCCGCCATTCCGGTGCGACGAGGATGTTCGCGCGCGCCTCCCGGATCGGATCGGGATCGATGAGGCCGAGGTCGAGCAGCGTGTCGATCAATGGACGCCAGCTTTCCTCGCGGACGCCGCGGATCTGGAGGTTCGCGCGGCTGGTGAGGTCGATCAGGCCGTTGCCGTGCGCCGTCGCCGCGTCGCACAGGCCGAGCGTTTGCTCGCGCGTCACGCGACCGAGCGGTGGGCGGATGCGGACCAACAGGCCGTCCCCGGCCAGCATCGGGCGCCATGCGTCGGGGCACCAGCCTTTGACGACAAATGCGCTCATGCCGGCAGGGCCAGCGCTGCGAGGATCGAGTTGCGACGGGTCGGCCAGAGGTCGGCGGCGTGCAGGGCTGCAAAACGCGCCTGCATCGCCGCGAGCGCGCCGGGGTTGGCGTCCGCGAGGAAGGCGTGGACGTCGTCGCGGCCCAGCGTGGCGTCGTAATAGAGGTCGATCAGTTCGGGACGGACTGCGCTGGCGAGGTGCGCGAAGGCGCCGAGGTGATCGAGCGTGGCGGCGATCTCCGCACCGCCGCGGAAGCCGTGGCGCATCATGCCGTCGACCCAGGCCGGATTTGCCGCGCGGGCGTGGACGACGCGGGCGATCTCCTCCTTGAGCGGGCGGGCCTTGGCGTGGTCCGGATCTCGGGCGTCGAGATGGTAGAGCGTGGCGCTGCCCCCTGCGACCGATTGCGCGGCGGCGAAACCGGCTTCGTGCGCGGCGTAATCCGCGGCAAGCAGAAGGTCGGTTTCGGGGAGATCCTGGACATGAACGAAGGCATCGGCGGCGGCGACCCGGTCGCGGATGCCGGCGGGGTCGAAACTGTCCTGGCCCGCTTCACCAACGGCGTCGAGCGCGTGGCTGGAAGCGGACAGCCACGCTTGGCCGGCGGTCAGGCGCGCTTCTGGCGTGTAGGTCTCGGCGGCGTCGCCCATGCTCAGGCCGTAGCGGCCGGGTTCGGGGCCGTAGACGCGCGCGGTTGCTGGCTTGCCGACGAACGGGTTCCAGTCGGCCGGTTCGTCGCGTGCGGCGAGGGCGCGGACGGTCCGGCCGAACATCGTGCAGAGCGTCGGGAAGGCGTCGCGGAACAGGCCGGATACGCGCAGGGTGACGTCGATGCGGGGCCGGTCGAAGTTGGCGAGCGGGAGGATCTCGACGCCCGTCACGCGGTCGGATTGCATGTCCCATACCGGTTCCGCGCCGAGCAGGTGAAGCGCCATCGCGAACTCCTCGCCTGCGGTGCGCATCGTTGCGGAGGCCCAGAGGTCGACGACGAGATTGCGCGGGTAGTCGCCGTGATCCTGCAAATGGCGTCGGACGAGTTCGTCGGCGAGCTTCACGCCTTGGGTATGGGCGGCGCGCGACGGGATTGCGCGGGGGTCGGTGGTGTAGAGGTTGCGGCCGGTCGGGAGGACGTCGGCCCGGCCTCGCCATGGGGAACCGGAGGGGCCGGACGCGACGCGCTTGCCTTGGAGCGCCGACAGGAGGCCGAGGCGTTCCGCTGCGCCGTGTTCGCCGCGGCCGTAGATGTGGAGGCCGTCGCCGTACTGGCTCTCCTTCACGTCGCAGACGAACGTGTCGATGCGGGTGATCGCTTCCGACTGGGATTGCGCGTCGTCGAGACCCAGCGTCGCGGCGAGGCCGGTGGCGGTGGCCTCGTCGCGGATGTCGCGTTGCAGGCGGTCTCGCCGCGCCGGGTCGAGGCCGTCGGCATTGGAGAATTCGTCGAGCAGGGCTTCTAGGCGGCCGAGACCGGCGCCGGTGCGCGTGCGTTCTAGCGGTGGCGGGACGTGGCCGAGCGTGACCGCGCCGATGCGGCGCTTGGCTTGGGCGGCCTCGCCGGGGTCGTTGACGATGAACGGGTAGATGACGGGCATCGCGCCGGTGAGCGCTTCGGGCCAGCAGGCGTCGGACAACGCGACCGACTTGCCGGGGAGCCATTCGAGCGTGCCGTGCGCACCGACATGCACCAGCGCGTCGGTGCCGCGCGTGCGGAGCCAGAGATAGAAGGCGACATAGGCGTGGCAGGGGCAGCGGGAGAGATCGTGATACTCCTCGGCGCGTTGCTCGGTTCGGCCGCGTTCGGGTTGGAGGGCAACGAGTGCCCCGCCCTGGTCGATCGCGGTGAAAGCGAAGTCTTCCGTTGGATCGCCCCAAGTTTCCTGAAGCTCCTTGCGCAGGGGTTCAGGGAGGTGCGCGAGGGCTTTGCGGTACTCGGCGAGCGGCCAGCTTATCCATGACGTTGCGAGGTGGCTGGCGTTGAAGGTGATCGCGTACCCGGCGTTGCTAAGGTCGCCGAGGATGGCTTGCGTGGAGGCGAGTGCGTCGAGGCCGACGGCGTGCGCCATCTGGTAGGCCTTGCCGGGATAGGTCGACAGTACGATCGCGAGGCGGTGGTCGGCGACGGGTTTGCTCGCGAGCTTCGTCCACGCTTCGATGCGAGCGGCAATGGCGGTGATGCGAGCTGGGTCGGCGCGGTGTTCGCGGCGCGTGTATTCGAGGTCGCCGTCCCTCGCCGCAGCCTCCTTGAAGCTGGCGACGCCGGCGAAGAGGCGACCGTCCACTTCTGGCAGGACGACGTGCATGGCGAGGTCGGCGGGCGACAGGCCGCGGGTGGCGCCGGCCCAGGCTGCGCGGTCGGAGGTGGCTAGTGCGATCTGGAAGACGGGGACGTCGGCGCCGTCGAGTGGGGTGGTGTCGGTCGCGCCGCGTGCGGAGAAGGCGGTGGCGTTGACGATCGCGGCGGGTTTCAGTGCCTTGACCCAGCGGCTCAGCCAGCGGGCTGCGTCGGGGGCTTTGAGCGAAGGCGAAAATAGGCCGATGACGTCGAACCCTCGCGCGGTCAGCTCGGCGTGGAGCGCTTCGATCGGGTGGAGGTCCGCGGCGGTCAGGTACGAGCGGTAGAAGACTATCAGTATTCGGGGGCGTGTCGCGTTCAGGGCGAACGCGGCCGGGCAGGTCACGCCGTCATGCGGCTGCCAGCCGCCGACGTCGGCGATCGCGCGCACGCCGGTGACCGGGCCGGCGTAGATGCCTGCCGCGAGCGCGAACTGGGCCAGTGCCGCTTGCGCCGCGACTGCGCCACCGATGTCGCAGAGATGGGCCAGGCGGCGGAGCGTCGAGAGCGGAATCGTCGAGGCGGCGTCGAGGCGCGTGTCGATGCGGCCGTCTGCGGCGAGGACGGCTAGCGCGATGCCCTTCTCCCGCGCGAGGTTTTCGACCTGTTGCAGGCCATAGCTCCAGTACGAGCGCCCCCCGATCAGCCGGATCAGGATGCCCTTCGCGCCCGCCAGCGTCTGCTCGACATAGGTGTCGACCGAGAGTGGGTGCTGGAGTGCGGTCAGGTTCGCGAGGCGTAGCGAGGGCAACCGGCCTCCGGCGGCATTCGCACGTTTCCAGCCCGCGGCGAACGCGCCGAGGTCACCGTCTGAGAAGGACAGGACGACGAGGTCCGCGGGGGATTGGGCGAGGTCCTGCGGGACCGCGCTTTCCTCCAGCCCGTGGGTCTCGCGGAAGACGACGTGCATCGTGGGCCTCAGCCGTTCAGCGCGGCCTTGATGCGGGCCTCGTCGATCCGGTCGTGCTCGGCGATGACCACCAATTGCGTGCGGCGCGGTTCGTCGGCGCGCCACGGGCGGTCGTATTGCGTACGGACGCGCGCGCCGACTGCCTGGACGAGTAGGCGCATCGGCTTGCCGGCGACCGCAGCGTAGCCCTTCACGCGGAGGATGTCGGCGCTGCGGGCGAGCGCCTCGATCTTCGCGGTCAGGTCGGCGGGGTCGGCGATTTCGCCGAGTTCGACGACGACGCTGTCGAAATCGTCATGCTCGTGGTCGTCCTCGCCGTCGTGATGCGACGGGCGGCTGGCGATATCGTCCTCGGCCGCGGCGTTGAGGCCGAGGATCACGCGAGGATCGATGATGCCGTCGGTCAGGTCGATCACCGGGAGTGGTCTTGCGGACTCCGCGGCGATGACGGCGCGTGCCTTGGCGACGCCTTCGGGGCCGGCGAGATCGACCTTGGTCAGGAGCACCAGATCGGCGCAGGCGAGCTGATCCTCGAACACCTCCGACAAAGGCGTCTCGTGGTCGACGCTCGGGTCTGCGGCGCGCTGGGCATCGAGCGCGGCAACGTCGGGGGCGAAGCGACCGGCGGCGACCGCTTCGGCATCGGCTAGCGCGATGACGCCATCGACGGTGATGCGCGAGCGGATCGCGGGCCAGTCGAATGCTTTGAGCAGTGGTTTTGGAAGCGCGAGGCCAGACGTCTCGATAAGGATGTGGTCGGGGCGCGGATCGAGAGCGAGCAGTGTCTCGACGGTCGGGATGAAGTCGTCTGCCACCGTGCAGCAGATGCAGCCGTTCGCCAGCTCCACGACGTTCTCCGCCGGGCAATCGGGGATGGCGCAGCCCTTGAGGATGTCGCCGTCGATACCGAGCGTGCCGAATTCGTTGACCACGACGGCGAGACGGCGGCCGTTCGCATTGCGGATCAGGTGGCTGATGAGCGTGGTCTTGCCGGCTCCGAGAAAGCCGGTGACGATCGTGACGGGGACCTTTGAAAGATCGGGCATTGGTATTCTCCTGCGAGCACACGCACGCACGACCATAGGGCCGCACGCGTTCGTCGCTCAGACGGAGTACCGTGCCGCGACCATCCCCTGGATCGTAGCAAGAGCGACCGTTACGCTGGCAGGTCTCCTGGCTCGCGGGTCGAGGCTCGACGTACGCCTTCCCAGGTTTCCCCAGTGGCTGCCCTTCTCGTGAAGGGCGTGTGCGTCTCGCTCACCGCTTACAGTTGCAGGGACAGCCGCGGCATTGGGAGAGACTCCCGCACCGCATTCCCATTCAAGCCCCGAAGGGCACCGGCGCGATCTGTGAGGTTCGGTGAAACCGAGCCTCGGGGGTGGGTTAGAGCAGTTTGGCGGGACTGCCAATTCGCATATCGCTAGTTTCGAATCCTCCCCCGCCAGGGGGAGGTGGGACCGGAGGTGACGGAGGGGGAGGACACGGAACAAACGTGATCGCCGTCCTCCCCCTCCGTCTGGCAAGTGCCAGCCACCTCCCCCTGGCGGGGGAGGATCGAGAACGCGTCCAACTCGGTGATGGCGCCAGCTATCCGTGCACGACTTCGATCTCGTCGAAGCGTTTCCAGCGGTAGATCGCGAAGCTCAGCACCCAGCAGAGGACGAACAGGCCGATGATCGCGAAGCCGAGGCCGTTGAAGTTCTCGCCGAGCGCCGATGCGACGTCCCATATCCCGCCGGTGAAGCCGAGCTTCGATCCGAGCAACGCGAGCGTCTCGATCCCGCCGATCGCGATCGCGACGATCGCGGAGATCAGCGTGATGGTGATGTTGTAATAGAGTTTGCGGATCGGCTTCACGAACGCCCATTCATACGCGCCGAGCATGACGACCCCGTCCGCGGTATCGACCAGCGCCATGCCGGTCGCGAACAGCACCGGCAGCACGAGCACGGTGCCGATCGACAGGCCGTCGGCGGCCTGGCTCGCGGAGAGGCCGAGGATCGCGACCTCCGTCGCCGTGTCGAAACCGAGGCCGAACAGGAAGCCGAGTGGCGCCATGTGCCAGCTCCGCGTGACCAGCCGGAACATCGGGCGGAACAGACGTGCGAGCAGCCCGCGGTTGCCGAGCAGGAGGTCGAGGTCCTCCTCGACATAGGTGCCGCCGCCCCGGACATGGCCGAAGGTGCGCCACACCGAGCGGAGGATGATCAGGTTCATCGCGGCGATCGTGAACAGGAACACAGCGGAGATGACGGTCGCGACCACCCCGCCGACCTGCTTGAATGCCTCGAACTGCGACAGCGCATTGGCGGTCAGGGCGATCACGACGGCCGCGATGAGCACGATGCCCGAATGTCCGATCGCGAACCAGAAGCCGACCGCGATCGGGCGCTGGCCGTCCTGCATGAGTTTCCGCGTTACGTTGTCGATCGCGGCGATGTGGTCTGCGTCGACCGCGTGGCGCAGGCCGAGGCCCCAGGCGAGCAGCGCGGTGCCCAGCATCAGCGGTTGCGCGTGGAACAGCGAGAACGCCCAGCACCATGCGGCAATGTTGGCCGCGACCAGGCCTGCGAACATCCAGCCGATGCGCTTTCGTGTCGAAACCCGTGTCGGTCGTTTCATCGTCAAAGTCGTCATGCACAAACCCCGCAGCGTCCGACGAGGACCGGGGCCTGCCGCGAACGGCCGGGCCATGCGACGACCGGACGCCATGAGCGACCGACGCACGACGCCGATGCGGCCCCCGCCACATGGTCGTCGCTCAGCCAGTGTCACGCAGGCGGCGTTCACCGTGCCTCGGCCACCCCCTGGACCGGGACAAGAGCGACCAGACGCCGGCAGGTCTCCTGGCTCGCGGGTCAAAGCTCCTCGCCACGCCTTCCCAGGTCGTCGACCCAGTGGCTGCCCTCGCGAAAAGGGCTCGTGCGTTTCGCTCACCGCTTACAGTTGCAGGGACAGCCGCGGCATGGGACGGCAAGCCGTCCGCACCGCATTCCCAATCAAGCCCTTCCGGGCACCGACGCGATCACGGGAACGGCTGCAAGCCGCGTCCCGCACGATCGGTACCCTGCTTTGGGTCGCGTGCCAACGGTCGCGCTATTTCGCGAGGCCGAGCTGTTGCAGCATGAACGCCTGCCATTCCGAATTCTGACGGTAGCGTTCGAAGCGGCCCGACTTGCCGCCATGCCCTGCTTCCATGTTGACGCGGAACAGCAGCGGGTTCGTGTCGGTCTTCAGTTCGCGGAGCTTGGCTACCCACTTGGTCGGCTCGTAATATTGGACCTGGCTGTCCCAAAGCCCGGTGCCGACATAGAGCGCCGGATACGCCTTCGCCTTGACGTTGTCGTACGGCGAATAGCTCAGCATGTAGTCGTACGATGCCTTCTGCGCGGGGTTGCCCCACTCGTCATACTCGAACGTGGTCAGCGGGATCGACGCGTCGAGCATCGTCGTCACCACGTCGACGAACGGCACCTGCGCGATGATGAGCTTGTAGTCACGCGGTGCCATGTTCGCGACGCCGCCCATCAGCAGCCCGCCCGCGCTGCCGCCCATCGCCGCGACGCGGTCCTTGGCGGCGTATTTCTGTGCGACGAGATAGCGGGTGACGTCGATGAAGTCGGTGAAGCTGTTCTTCTTGTTGAGCAGATGCCCGTCGTCATACCAGCCGCGGCCCATCTCCTGACCACCGCGGATATGTGCGATCGCGTAGACCACGCCCCGATCGAGCAGCCCGATCCGGCCGGGATCGACGGCTGGGTCGCTGGATATCCCGTAGCTGCCATAGGCGTATTGGAAGAGCGGTGCGGTGCCGTCTCGCTTGGTTCCCTTGGCATAGACGAGCGACACCGGGATCCGCGTACCGTCTCGTGCGGGCGCCCAGACGCGTTCGGTGACGTATTTCGCGGGGTCGTAGCCTGGCACCGGGGCGACCTTCAGCACGCGGCGCTCGCCGGTCTTGGCGTTGACCTCGTAGGTGGTGGTCGGCGTGACGAGCGAGCCGTAGGTGTAGCGCACCCACGGCGTCGACGTTTCCTCGTTGACGTCGAGCGACATGCGATAGGCGGGCTCGTCGGCCGTCACCGGCGTCGACTTGCCAGCATCGTTCAGCACGCGGATCATCCGGTTGCCGCCCTGCCGCTGGTCGATCGCGACGAACCCGTCGAACGGCTTGAACCCCTCGATGAAGACGGTATCGCTGGCCGGCGTCAGGTCGCGCCATGCGGCTGTGCCTTTGGCCAGATCGGAGTCGGCGACGGTGACGAGCTTGTAGTTCTTCGCGTCCTTGTTGGTGCGGATGATCCAGCGGTTGCCGATATGATCCGCGCTGTAGCGAAACTCCCGCGCACGCGGTGCGACGATCGTGAAGTTCGTCGGCGCGGCGGCGGGGGCGCAGCGTTGCTCGTCGCTGACCGTGCTGCTCACGCCGATGCAGACGAACTTGTCGTCGGCGGTGCGCGAGACGCCCATCGAATAGGTGTCGTCCTTCTCCTCGTACAGCAGCCGATCGCTGGCGACGGGCGTGCCGAGGACATGCGCCTTCACGCGGTAGCCGCGCAGCGTGACCGGGTCCTTCTCGACGTACAGGACGGTCTTGTTGTTGTCCGCCCAGACTACGTTCGGCTCTATGTTCGAGACGGTGTCGGCGATCGTCGCGCCGGTCGCGAGGTCCTTCACCTTGAGGACATACTGGCGACGGCCGACGGTATCTTCCGCCCAGGCGACGCGGGCGTTGTCGGGGCTCACCGCCCAGTCGCTCAGCGCGAAGAAGCTGTGGCCCTTCGCCATCGCGGGCTCGTCGAACAGCGTTTCGGCGGGTGCGGTGCGGCTTCCCTTGCGGCGTTCGAGGATCGGGTAGTCCGCCCCGGTCTGGAACCGCGAGCCGTAGTAATAGCCGTTCTTGGCATAGGGGACCGAGCTGTCGTCCTGCTTGATATGCGCGACGGTCTCTTCGTACAGCTTGGCCTGGAGTGGCTTCAGCGACGCGAGCTGCGCATCCGCGTAGGCGTTCTCCGCGGCGAGATAGGCGAGCATCGCCGGGTTCTTCCGCGTGTCGTCGCGCAGCCAGTAATAATCGTCCTCACGCGCGCCGTTGGGCGACGTTACCTGGAACGGCTTCTTGGCGACGCGCGGCGGCTGGACCTGCGCCACCGCCGCGGTCGAGACCAGCGCCACGCCGGCGAGCATCATGTACCGGATCGTCATTGTGCGACTCCTTGGGCCGGCGTCGTTGCGCCTGCCGGCCTCCGGTATCGATCGAACCAGGCGATGATCGCCGACGCCTTCGCCGCGGACTGCGACGGACGCGCAGCAAGGCCCCCGTGGCTCGCGCCCGGCACCTTGACCAACGCGGTCGGCACGCCGCGGATCTGGAGCGCCGCATAATATTGCTCGGATTCGCTGACCGGCGTGCGGTAATCGTCGCCCCCGACCACGACCAAGGTCGGCGTCTTCACGTTGCCGACCAGGCTCAGCGGCGAGCGGTTCCAATAGCTCATCGGATCCTCCCACGGCAGCTTGGTGAACCAGTAGCGCGAGGTGAACAGCGTGTTGTCCATCGTCAGCGCCTCGCTGATCCAGTTGATCACCGGCTTCTGCGTCGCGGCGGCCTTGAACCGGTCGGTCTTGCCGACGATCCACGCGGTCAGCAGCCCGCCGCCAGAACCGCCGGTCACGAACAGATTGTCCGGATCCGCGGTACCGTCCTTGATCACTGCGTCGACCGAGGCGATCAGGTCGTCGTAATCCGCGGCAGGGTAGGTCTTGTCGATCAGGTTGGCGAATTCGGCGCCGTAGGAGGTCGAGCCGCGCGGGTTGGTCCAGAGTACTGCGTAACCCGCCGCAGCGTAGAGCTGCATGTCGGTTGCGAAGCCGGGTCCATAGGCGGCGTTCGGACCGCCGTGGATCTCGAGGATCAGCGGTACGCGCTGGCCTGCGACACGGCCCGGCGGGGTCGCGAGCCACGCGTCGATCGGGCGACCATCGGGTGCGGTCACCGCGATCTTGCGGACCTGTGCGAGCGCCTTCGATCCGGTCAGCACCGCGTTGAGCGTCGTCAGGCGGCGCGGCTTCCCGCTCGCCAGCACCCAGACGTCGGCGGGGGCGCTTGCATCGCCACCGGTATAGGCGATCGTCCCGCCCTTCGAGACGGAGAACTCGCCGCCGGTATAGGGCCGGTCGAGCCCGCCGCCCGCGACGTTATCGATCAGCGGCGTGACGCGGCCATCGACCCCGACGCGGGCGACGCGACGCTGGCCGTGATCGTCGTAGCTCGCATACAGGCTGCGGCCGTCGGCGGACCACACCGCGTCCTCGATCGCCCGGTCGAGTGTCGCGGTCAGCGAGCGCGGCGAGGCGGCGTCACGGTCGCCGACATAGAGCTGCGTGTTCTCGTAGCTGCGGCGCTTGTCGTCGAAGCCGAGCCACGCGATCTTGCTGCCGTCTGGCGACACGCGCGGTTGGGCGTCGGGGCCGTCACGTGTCGTGAGCGTCCGCATCGTGCCGCTCGTCGCGTCGACCGCGATCACGTCGGAGTTCATCACCTGGCGATCGGCGGCGGGCCCACGGATCGCGGCGAAGACGATGCTGCGGCCGTCTGGCGTCCATGACAGCGGGCCGCCATCGTCGAACTTGCCATAGGTGAGCTGCCGAGCCGCGCCCCCGTCGGCACCGACCACGAACAGGTGGTCGTAGCCCGGCTTCACATAGCCCGGCCCGTCGTTGCGGTAGTTGACGCGGTCGATGATCGTCAGCGGCTCGGCCCATTTCGCGCCCTCTGGCTTGGGCGGCTGCGTGCCGAGCTTGGTCCCCTCGCCCGCTACCGTCGCGATGTAGGCTAGCTTGGTACCGTCTGGCGACCAGGCGAGCGCCTGCGGATCGCCGGGGAAACTCGTGACCCGTGCACTCTGCGCGCCGCCGATCCAACGGACGAACAGCTGCGATCCGTCGCCGTCGCGTGCCGCGTAGGCAATGCGCGCCCCGTCGGGTGACCAGCGCGGGCTGCTGCCGTCGGTGGCGAACGGCGTCTGGCGACCGCTCGCGACGTCGATCAGCCACAGCGAGGACTGCATCTTGTCGGTCATCACGTCGCCGGTGCGGCGGACATAGACGATCGTCTTGCCGTCCGGGCTGATCTGCGGATCAGCGGCGATCGTCAGGCCGAACAGGTCGCTGCCGGTGAAGCTGCGCGTCGGGCCGTCAGGCGTCGGCGCGGCCGGCTGTTGCTGGGCAAAGGCCGGCGTCGCCGCGAGCAGGAGGAGGGCAAGGGTCAAGCGCAACGAACGGCTCCTTCGAATGAACCGCGCGAGGATGACACACTATTACGGGGTGGCAAGCGGTACGAACGTGACCGGCAGGCCATCCTTCGGGCGCGGGATCGGGAACACCTGCCACGCATTGCCACTCCCCGCCGCCGCCTCGATCCGGTAGCGCGTCAGCAGATGCGCGATCAGCAGTCGCATCTGCATCGTCGCGAAGTGCAAGCCTATGCACATGTGCGCGCCGCCGCCGAAAGGAACCCAGGCGAACCGGTGGCGGCCCTTCGACGCCTCGGGCGTGAAGCGGAGCGGGTCGAACTTGTCGGGATCGGGCCAGTGCTCGGCCATCCGGTGCGTATAGGTAATGCCCGTGCCGACGTTCGTCCCGGCGGGAATGTCATACCCGCCGAAGGTGAAATCCTTGAGCGCACGCCGCGGGATCGACGGGACCGGCGGCATCATCCGCAGCGATTCCTTGAACGCGTATTCGGTGAGGACGAGCCGATCGAGTTGCTCGGTCAGTGGCACGTCCGGGTCGAGCGCGACGACCTCCTCGCGCAGCCGCTCCTGCCACTCCGGGTTGCGCGCGAGCAGCATCACTAGGCTGGTCGCGGACGAGGTGATCGTGTCATGCGCCGCCATCATCAGGAAATTCATGTGGTCGGCGATCGCCAGCGCGCTCAGCGGCGCGCCGTCGTCATCGGTCGCGCGGCAGAACTGCGAGAAGAAATCCTGGCCGTCGCCGCTCCGCCGCGCCGGAATTTCGCGCTCGAAGAAGTCGACCAGATACGCACGGGCCTTCACACCTTTACGCATCTGCGTACCGAGCCAGGGTTTGCGGATCGGCGAGACGCTCGCCTGGACCTCGTCGACGAACGCCTGATTTATCCGGTCCGCCTCCACGCCGAGTGGCACGCCGAGGAAGCTGGTCGCGGCGAGATCGAGCGTGAGCTTTTTCACCACGTCGTAGAAGCGCAACGTCTGCCCGGCCCAGCCACCGATCGCGGACTCGATCCCAGCATCGAGTTCGGTCGCATAGTGCCGCATCGGCTCAGGCTTGAACGCGACCGACAGCGCCTTGCGATCGGCGCGGTGCTTGTCGAAATCCATCAGCATCAGGCCGCGCGGGAACAGCATGTTGAGCAGCGGGCCCCAGCCCTGTTCGGACGAGAAGATCTTGTCGCGATCGAACAGCACCAGTTCGTTCGCGTCGGGGCCGAGCAGGTTGACGCCGGTGCCGCCGAGCGCGCGGTTGCGATAGATCGGGCCGTACCGCGCCGCCATGCCCTCCGAAAACGCGATCGGATCGGCCAGCAATTTGAAGGTGTTGCCGACGAACGGCAGGCCGTTGCTCCCCGGAATATGATCGAGCGCGCCCTTGGGCTGGCGCGGAAGCCAGTGCGGGCTGGCGTTCTGCAACATGGCGTGGCTCATCGTCGGATCCTCAGCGACATGCCGGCTTGGCAAGCCTCGAATACCGGCATAACTATTGTTCTGCAACCGGGGCGCGGATCCCGGGGCTTTGACAGGAGAGATGCATGGACCTCGCAAACACTGCTGCCGTCGTGACCGGCGGCGCGTCGGGCCTGGGTGCCGCCACGGCGCGTGCGCTGGCCGCCAAGGGGGTGAAAGTGGCGATCTTCGACCTTCAGGCGGACAAGGGCGAAGCGCTCGCGGACGAGATCGGCGGGGTGTTCTGCAAGGTCGATGTCACGTCCGACGACAGCGTCGATGCGGGGTTCGCGGCGGCACGCGCGGCGCATGGACAGGAGCGGATCCTGGTCAATTGCGCGGGGACGGGGAATGCGGCGAAGACTGCGGGGCGATCGAAGCAGGACGGCTCAATAAAGCATTTCCCGCTCGATGCGTTCGACCGGATCATCCAGATCAATCTCGTCGGCACGTTCCGTTGTCTGGCGAAGTCGGCGGCGGGGATGCTGACACTGGAGCCGGGCGAGGACGGCGAGCGTGGGGCGATCGTCAATACCGCGAGCGCGGCGGCTGAGGACGGCCAGATGGGGCAAGCCGCCTATTCGGCCTCGAAGGCCGGGGTGGTCGGCATGACGCTCCCGATCGCGCGCGACCTGATGAGCGAGGGGATTCGGGTGAACACGATCCTGCCGGGGATCTTCGACACGCCTTTGCTGGCCGCCGCGCCGCAGCAGGTGCGCGATGCGCTGGCGGCTTCTGTGCCGTTTCCCAAGCGGCTGGGTCGGCCGGAGGAGTTTGCTGCGCTAGCGCTGACGATGATCGAATGTGGGTATTTCAATGGGGAGGATGTGCGGCTGGACGGCGCGATCCGGATGGCGCCTCGGTAGGATCTACCTCACCGTTCCCACGGAAAAGGCGGCAAGGGGCCAAGTCGTTCCGTCCAGGTGAACGCGACCTGCTAATCCTCCCCCGCCAGGGGGAGGTGGCTGGCGCTTGCCAGACGGAGGGGGAGGAAAGCGAAACGCCGGCTCCGTGTCCTCCCCCTCCGTCACCTGCGGTGCCACCTCCCCCTGGCGGGGGAGGACGCAAATACCGATCGCGCTCAAGCCGCCCGCGCCAGTTGCCGCCCCTTGATCATGTCCGCCGCCTTCTCCGCGATCATGATCGTCGGTGCGTTGGTGTTCGAGCCGATCAGCGTCGGCATGACCGAGGCGTCTACCACCCGGAGCCCCTGCAACCCGCGCACTGCCAAGGTCGCATCGACCACCGCCAGCTTATCGTCCGCAGTGCCCATCTTGCACGTCCCGACCGGATGGTAGATCGTCTCCGCCGTCCGCCGCACCCAGGCGTCGATCTCGTCGTCGGTCCGCACGTCCTCGCCCGGCGACAATTCCCCCGCGCGGTACGGATCGAGCGCCGCCTGCCGCGCGACCTCGCGACCGATGCCGACGCATGCCCGCATCACGCGGCGATCCTCCGCCGTCGCGAGATAGTTCGCGACGATCGTCGGATCGGCGAACGGATCGGCCGAGCGCAGCCCGATCCGCCCCCGGCTTTCGGGGCGCAACTGGCAGAGATGCAGCGTGAAGCCGTCCTCGGTCGCCTTCACCTTGCCATGATCCTGCATGATCGCGAGTACGGCGTGGATCTGCACGTCGGGCCTCGACAACCCCTCGCGCGAAGACACGAACGCACCTGCTTCGAGGAACTGCTGCCGCCCTGCCCCCTTGCCGCGCAACAGGTAATTGAGCCCGACGCCGATCATCCCGACGCCTTTGGTCATCGCGTACCCGGTCCGCAGCCCGCGCGATTTCCAGTTCATCACGACGTCGAGATGGTCCTGCAAATTCTCGCCGACGCCGGGCAGCGCGTGCACCACGCCGACCCCCGCCGCGGTCAGCCGGTCCGGATCGCCGATCCCCGATAGCTGAAGGATGTGCGGCGACTGCACCGCCCCCGCGCACAGCAGAACCTCGCGCGTCGCCGTCACGCTCTCCTTCCGCCCGCCCTTGTCGAGCACGTAATCGACGCCGGTCGCACGCCCCTTGTCGATCCGGATCCGCGTCGTCCGCGCGCCCGTCACGCAGGTCAGGTTGCGCCGCGACAACACCGGCCGCAGATACGCCGCCGCGGTGCTCCAGCGCTTCCCGTCCGCGACCGTCAGGTCGTAGCGCCCAAACCCCTCCTGGCTCGCGCCGTTGAAATCCTCGGTCACCGGATAGCCAGCCTGCTGCCCCGCCTCGACCAGCGCGTCGTAGAACGGGCTGTCGGACTCGCCGCCCGAGATCGTCAGCGGCCCGCCGCCGCCGTGCAGATCGCACTCGCCGCGGTGATGCCCCTCGAGCCGCTTGAAATACGGCAGCACGTCGTCGAACGACCAACCGGGCAGGCCCATCTGTCGCCACTCGTCGTAATCCTGCGGGTGGCCCCGCGTGTAGATCATGCCGTTGATCGACGAACTGCCGCCCAGCCCCTTGCCGCGCGGCCACCACAGGCGGCGGTTGTCGAGATGCGGCTCGGGTTCGGTCGAAAAGCCCCAGTTGCTCGCATTCTTGCTCTTGATGAGTTCGCCGACTCCCGCGGGCATTCGCACCAGCACGCCGTCGTTGCGGCCGCCCGCCTCGAGCAGCAGCACCGTCACGTCGGGGTCCTCCGTCAGTCGCGCGGCGAGCACGCAGCCGGCCGAGCCCGCGCCGATAATTACGTAGTCATACGTCTGCATGCCCGCATCCTCTTGTTCGCGCTCCGCTTTTTTACGGAGTCGCGTCAGTCCACTACGCTAGCGCTCGCACAGCAGTGTCAGCAATCCCTCGCGAACGACGCTGCGCTCAATCCCTTCGGCGGCATGGACCTGGCTGAGGCCGATCGCCAACAGCGCATAGCTGCGAATCCCCGCCTCGGCAGGCTCGAAGCCATGCGCCACGAGTTGCTCGACGAGGAACGCCATCACCGTGTCGTCATGCTCGCGGATCGCCGCGGCCACCCGCGCGTCGCTTTTCGCCCAGGCGCGCATCGCCAAGGCCAACTGAGCCATGTCGTGGTCGCGAACATGATCCGCGAATGCGCGAATGCGCTCGACCGGCGGAAGTCCCGACGCGGACAGCGTGACGATCAACGGATCGATATGCGCTTCGACGAAATACCCCGCGAGCGCCGCATGATATCCATCGAAGTCCTTGAAATGATGGTAGAAGCTTCCCGTCGACGCACCAAGCGCTTGCGCCAGACCGCGAAGCTTCAGCGCGCGAAGCCCGCCATTCTTCAGCAACTGCAAGCCGATTTCCAACCAGTCGCGCGGCGCCAGATCTGCGCGTGGTGCCGCCCCGTCTTCCAACAATACCCTGCTTGACAAGCCATTCCCCATAACGAATGTTACGTCGTACCGAAGCCGGACGCAATCCGGCATCAGGCACCACGACCGAACCGGCGGGTGCAACAGGAGAGCGATGTGGCCGAGGCACTGATCATCGACGCCGTCCGTACCCCGCGCGGTATCGGCAAGACCGGCAAGGGCGCGCTTGCGCACATGCACCCCCAACATCTCGCCGCGACCGTCCTGAAGGCGATTGCCGAGCGAAACAAGCTAGATACCGCCGATGTCGACGACATCATCTGGTCGACCTCGACTCAGCGTGGCGAGCAGAGCGGCGATCTCGGGCGGATGGCGGCGCTGGACGCGGGCTATGACGTCAAGGCGAGTGGGACGACGCTCGACCGGTTCTGCGGCGGTGGGATTACGGCGGTAAACTTCGCCGCGGCGCAGATCATGAGCGGGATGGAAGACCTCGTGATCGCCGGCGGTACCGAGATGATGTCGCTCACCACGACGATGATGCAGGACGACATGGCCGCAGGGAAGCGCCCACTCGGGATCGGCTCGGGCAACGCACGGCTCGACGCCGCGCATCCGCAATCGAACCAGGGCATCTGCGCCGACGCGATCGCCAGCATCGAGGGGATCGACCGCGAAACGCTCGAAGCGCTTGGGCTGGAAAGCCAGCGCCGGGCAGCGGTGGCGATCGCCGAAGGGCGGTTCGATCGCAGCCTCGTCCCCGTCACCGACGACACCGGCGCGCTAGTGCTCGAAAAGGACGAATACCCACGGCCCGACACGACCGCAGAGGGCCTTGCGGCGTTGCGCCCCTCGTTCGCTGGGATCGCCGACATTCCGCTCGATGACAAGGGCACGACGTATCGCAAGCAGATCAACCGGCGTTATCCCGACCTCGAAATCGCGCATGTCCATCACGCCGGCAATTCGTCGGGCGTGGTCGACGGCGCCGCCGCAATCCTGCTCGCGAGTGCCGATTACGCCGCCAAGCATGGGCTGAAACCGCGCGCGCGGATCGTCGCGATGGCGAACATGGGCGACGACCCGACGCTGATGCTCAACGCGCCCGTCCCTGCGGCGCGGAAGGTGCTCGCGAAGGCTGGGCTCACCGTCGACGATATCGACCTTTGGGAGATCAACGAGGCGTTCGCGGTGGTCGCCGAGAAGTTCATTCGCGACCTGAAGCTCGACCGCGACAAGGTGAACGTCAACGGCGGGTCGATCGCGCTGGGTCATCCGATCGGCGCGACCGGGGCGATCCTGATCGGCACGATATTGGACGAACTCGAACGCCGCGACCTGAAGCGCGGGCTCGTGACGATGTGCGCAGGCGGCGGGATGGCGCCGGCGATCATCATCGAGCGCGTCTGATGCATCCCGTCGCGCATGCGCTGACGACGCCCGACAAGCCCGCCTACATCATGGCGGCGACGGGCGAGACGGTGACGTATCGCGACTTGGACGAACGGGCGAACCGGGGTGCGCACCTGCTCCGCTCGCTCGGGCTGAAGCGCGGCGAGGGCATCGCGGTACTGATGGACAATTCCCCGCGCTATCTGGAGGTGATGTGGGCGGCCGAACGCACCGGCGTCTACTGCACCTGCTTGTCGTCGAAGCTGACCGCGGCCGAGGCGGCGTACATCATCCGCGATGGCGACTGCCGCGTGCTGATCGTGAGCAAAGGATGCGGAGAGGTTGCCGCCGCGCTGGTGCCGATGCTCGACGATGTACGGCGCTACGTCGTAGACGGCGCGATCGACGGGTACGCGGCGTACGAAGCCGCGCGCGACGCGAAGCTCGCCACGCCGATCGCCGACCCTTCGCCCGGCGGCATCCTGCTCTATTCCTCGGGCACCACCGGCAAGCCCAAGGGCGTCAAGCACGCGCTGTCCGACGAACCATTCGGCACCAACGTCTCGCCGCTAGTGATGCTCGGCAAGGGGCTGTACGGGTTCACCTCCGAGATGGTCTATCTCTCGCCCGCCCCGCTCTATCACGCCGCGCCGCTGCGCTGGTCGATGGCGGTGCATCAGGTGGGCGGCACCGTCGTCGTGATGGAGCATTTCGATCCCGAAGCCGCGCTCGCGGCGATCGAGCGGTTCCGCGTCACGCACGCGCAATGGGTGCCGACGCACTTCATCCGCCTGCTCAAACTCCCGCCCGAAGTCCGCGCGCGATACGACGTATCGTCGCTGAAGGCCGTCTGGCACGCCGCCGCCCCCTGCCCGCTCCCGGTCAAGCAGGCGATGATCGACTGGTGGGGTCCGATAATCGGCGAATATTACGCCGGTACCGAAGGCAACGGGTTCTGCGCGATCTCCAGCGCGGAATGGCTGGCGCACAAGGGCTCGGTCGGCCGCAATCTGACCGCGCAGACAATGATCTGCGACGATGAGGGCAACGCTCTGCCGCCACGCGCGGAAGGCGACGTGTATTTCGCGGGCGGCGGCGCGTTCGAATACCACAACGATCCCGCCAAGACCGCGGAGGCCGCCAACGCACACGGCTGGACGACGCTCGGCGACGTTGGCTGGCTCGACGAGGAGGGCTATCTCTACCTCACCGACCGCAAGAGCTTCATGATCATCTCGGGCGGCGTGAACATCTATCCCGCCGAGATCGAGAACCTGCTCGTCGCCCACCCGAAGGTCGCCGATGTCGCGGTGATCGGTGCGCCCGACGACGAGATGGGCGAACAAGTGGTGGCGATCGTCTGCCCCGCGGACCCGACCGAGGATCGTGCGCAGCTCGCCGCCGAACTGAGTGCGTTCGCCCGCGCGAACCTCAGCCATGTGAAGGCGCCCCGCCGGATCGACTTCCGCGACGCGCTGCCGCGGCACGAGACGGGGAAACTCTACAAGCGCCTGCTCCGCGACGAATATTGGGCGAAGCCTAAGGAGTCCGCATGAACTTCGATTATTCCGACGACCAGAAATTCCTGAAGGACGAAGCGCGCAAGTTCCTGACGGCGCACTGCGGCAGCGATCGGGTCCGCGCCGTGCTCGACGATCCCGCCAAGGCGTATGATGTCGATCTCTGGAGAGCGGTCGGCGCCCAAGGCTGGCTTGGCGCGGCGATCCCCGAGGAGTTCGGCGGACTAGCGCTTGGCCATATCGAACTCTGCGCGATTGCAGAGGAACTGGGGCGAGCCTGCGCGCCGATCCCGTTCGCATCGACCGTCTATTTCGTCGCCGAAGCGCTGATGCTGTACGGCAGTGATGCTCAAAAGGTCCGATGGCTGCCGAGGATTGCAGCGGGCGACGTCATAGGCGCGTTCGCTACCTCGGAAGGCGCCGGCCCCGTCACCGCGCGCTCGATCCGCACCTCAGTCTCCGCCGGCAAGCTCACCGGCGAGAAGATCCCCGTTACCGATGGCGACGTCGCCGACCTGATCGTTGTCCTCGCGCGCGACGGCCTCTACCTCGTCGAGAACGGCGCAGGCGTCACCGCGGAAGTGCTCGAAACGCTAGACCCCACCCGCAGCGCCGCCCGCCTCACCTTCACCGACGCCCCTTGCGAGAAGCTCGGCACCGACGACGGCATCGCTGCGATGCAGGCGGTGTTCGACCGCGCCGCCGTTCTCCTCGCGTTCGAGCAACTGGGTGGCGCGGATCGGTGCCTTGAGATGGCGAAGGGCTACGCGCTCGATCGCTACGCCTTTGGGCGGCAGATCGGCGGGTATCAGGCGATCAAGCACAAGCTCGCCGACATGTACGTGAAGAACGAACTCGCGCGCTCGAACGCCTATTACGGCGCGTGGGCGCTGAACGCGGGCGCGGCCGAACTGCCGCTCGCCGCCGCCACCGCGCGCGTCGCCGCCTCCGACGCGTATTGGTTCGCGTCGAAGGAAAACATCCAGACGCATGGCGGGATGGGCTTCACCTGGGAGTCCGACTGCCACCTCTATTACCGCCGCTCGCGCCAGTTGGCGCTCGTCGCCGGCAGCCCCGCGGCGTGGCGCGAACGCCTCGTCGGCCAACTCGAAATGCGCAACGCCGCCTGATCGGAGCAGCACATGGACTTCAAGGACAGCGACGCCGAAGCCACCTATCGCGCCGCCGCGCGCGACTGGCTCGACGCGAACATCGCCGAGCACGACGCCGGCCACTACCCCGACGACATGGCCAAGGCGAAGGCATGGCAGGCGCGCAAAGCGGCCGGTGGATACGCCTGCATTACCTGGCCGCAGGAATGGGGTGGCGGCGGCGGCACCCCGATCGAAAGCGTCATCTTCGGCCAGGAAGAAGCGCGCCACGCGGTCGACGGCAGCTATTTCACGATCGGCCTCGGGATGTGCGTGCCGACCGTGATGGCCTATGCCGACGACGCGACCAAGCACCGCTTCGTCGGCCCCGCGGTGCGCGGCGACGAGATCTGGTCGCAGCTCTTCTCCGAACCCGCCGGCGGATCCGACGTGGCGGCGATCCGCACGCGCGCGGTCAGGGACGGCGACGACTGGGTCATCAACGGCCAGAAGGTCTGGACCTCGGGCGCGCATTACAGCGACTATGGCATCGTCCTCGTCCGCACCAACCCCGACGTGCCCAAGCACCAGGGCCTGACGATGTTCTGGCTCGACCTGAAGGCACCGGGGATCGATATCCGCCCGATCCACCAGATGTCCGGCGGGTCGAGCTTCAACGAAGTCTGGTTCGAGGACGTCCGGATTTCCGACGCGCAACGGCTCGGCCCCATCGACGGCGGCTGGAAGGTCGCGCTGTTCACGCTGATGAACGAACGCCTCGCGATAGGCACGAGCGGTGGCGTCGGCCCCGCGGACATCCTCGCCTTCGCCGCCCAGGCCAACGGTACAGACGGCCCGCTGCTGAAGGACGCCGCGTTCCGTCAGACGCTCGCCGACTGGTGGGTGCAATCGGAAGGCTTGCGCAACACCCGGATGCGGACGATCACCGCGCTGTCGAAGGGCCAGGTGCCCGGTCCCGAAAGCTCGATCGGCAAGATCGTCGCCGCCAACCAGTTGCAGGCGATCGGCAACACCGCGGTCGAGGCGGGCGATCAATACGGCATCATATCCGACCCCGCGCTCACGCCGCTGAAAGGCGCGTTCCACGCCGCGACGATGTGGGCACCAGGCCTGCGCATCGCCGGCGGCACCGACGAGATCCTCAAGAACATCATCGCCGAACGCGTCCTCGGCCTCCCCGGCGAAATCCGCGTCGACAAGGACCAGGCGTTCCGGGACCTCCCGGTCGGCGCGTGAGAGCGGTACGCGTCTCAGCGCTGTCGGCGGACCTGTCGGGCGTGGCGCTCGACGACATACCCGAGCCGAAGCGGTCGCCGGGCCAGTTGCTTGTGCGGATGCGTGCGACTTCGCTCAACTATCCGGACTTGCTGATGACGCGCGGCGAGTATCAGCTGAAACCGCCGCTCCCGTTCGTGCCGGGCATGGAAGTCGCGGGCGACGTGATCGAGGCCGATGCAGCTAACGGTTTCGCTCCCGGTGACCGGGTGGTGTGCGGCACGCGGCTCGCCGCGTTCGCGGAGATCGTCGCGTGCGATGCCAGCGCCGCCCGCCTTATTCCCCCGCGCCTCGACTATGCGACGGCAGCCTCGATCGGCGTCGCCTACCTGACTGCCTATGTCGCGCTCGTCCGTCTGGGCACGCTCGCGACCGACGACTGGGTGTTGGTCCACGGTGCTACCGGTGGCGTCGGGCTTGCCGCGGTCGATCTCGTGCAAGCCCTGGGTGCGCGCGTGATCGCCACGTCGCGCTCGCCGGAAAAGTTGCGGATCGTCGCCGACACCTACGCGCCCTTCGCCACCCTGCCCGCGCCCGGCTTTCGCGACGCGGTGCGCGACCTGACCGGCGGGGGCGCGGATATCGTCGTCGATCCCGTGGGCGGCGACGTGTTCGACGAGTCGACCCGCTGCATCGCATTCGGCGGACGCCTGATGGTCGTCGGGTTCGTCTCGGGCCGGATCGCGACGCTGCCGACCAACATCGCGTTGATCAAGGGCTTTGCCGTCATCGGCGTACGCGCCGGTGAATATGCCCGCCGCTTCCCGCGGCTCGGCACCGAGAACCTCGATGCGATATGGGCGATGGCGGGCGAAGGTCGCCTCCGCCCCCGCGTCCATGCCATATATCCCCTGGCCGAATGGCGGGACGCGTTTGCCGTCATGGCCGCCGCAACGCATGTCGGCAAGATCGTGCTCGTGCCCTGAAGGACCGCCAATGACCGATATGCAGACGATCCTCGCCACGCAACGCGACGCCTTCATGGCCGAGCTTCCCGTCACCAAAGCGGTGCGCCTCGACCGGCTCAAGCGCGCGGCGGCGATGGTGCGGGACAATGCTGCGGCGTTCTGCGACGCGGTATCGGAGGATTTCGGGCACCGTAGCCGCGAGCAGACGATGATTACTGATATCGGCGCCTCCCTCGCGCCGATCGCACACGCCGCCAAGCATCTCGACCGCTGGATGCGGCGGGAGCGGCGAGCGGTTCAGTTCCCACTCGGGCTGCTCGGCGCAAGGGCGTGGGTCGAATACCAGCCCAAGGGTGTCATCGGCATCATCGCTCCGTGGAATTTTCCGGTTAATCTCCTGATGGCGCCGTTCGCAGGCGTGCTCGCCGCGGGCAATCGCGCGATGGCGAAGACCAGTGAGTACACGCCCGCGACGGCCGCGCTGTTCGACGACCTCGTGCCGAAGTATTTCGCGCAGGACGAATTCGCCGTCATTTCGGGCGGTGCGGATGTCGGGAAGGCGTTCGCAGCGCTGCCGTTCGACCACCTGATCTTCACCGGCGCGACCGCGATCGGTCGCCACATCCTCCACGCTGCCGCCGACAACCTGACGCCGGTCACGCTCGAACTCGGTGGCAAGTCGCCAGTCATCCTCGGCACATCGGCGGATATCGCGCGGGCGACCGAACGCGTGACGCTCGGCAAGATGATGAACGCAGGGCAGATCTGCCTCGCACCCGATTACCTGCTCGTTCCATCGGCGAACGAGGCCAAGGTCGTCGACGGCATCAAGGCGGCGGCGAGCGCGATGTACCCGACGCTGCTCGCCAACGCCGATTACACGTCGGTCGTGAACGATCGTCACCACCAGCGCCTCACCGATTGGATCGCCGACGCCGAAGCCAAGGGGGCGACGGTCGAGGTGGTGAACCCCGCCAACGAGGATTTCGGCGCCGCCAATTCGCGGAAGATGCCGCTGCACATCGTTCGCGACGCGACCGACGACATGATCGTGATGCAGGAGGAGATCTTCGGGCCGGTCCTGCCGATCCGCCGCTACGACGGGATCGACGACGCGATCGCGCAGGTGAATCGCCGCGACCGGCCGCTCGCGCTCTATTATTTCGGCACCGATGACACCGAGCGCCGACGGGTCATGGACCGGACGATTTCGGGCGGCGTGACGCTCGACGACGTGATCTTCCACGTCTCGATGGAGGACCTGCCCTTCGGCGGCAGCGGACCGTCGGGGATGGGTGCGTATCATGGCATCGACGGCTTCCGGACGTTCAGCCATGCGCGGGCGGTCTATAAGCAATCGAAGCTCGATGTGGCCAAGCTTGCCGGGCTCAAGCCGCCTTATGGTGCGGCGGCGGCGAAGACGATCGCGCGTATGATGCGGGGGTGATGGCTATCGTGACTGGCACACGTGCCCTCACCCTTCCTGCAGCCAAGTAGCCGCGGGCCCCTTCTCTCTCTCCCGTTAGGCGAGGCATTCAGGTCACTACCGTAACAATATCGCCGACCGTCTTGAATTCGTCTTCGATCTGTCGCCGACGCGTCACGTCGATCGGCAAAGGGCCGCTGAGCGCCGTCGCGCTTCAGGGGACATCATGCAGACCATATCGTCGCTTTTCGCCGGTGTCGCACTCGCGGCGCTCGCCACGCCTGCCGCGTTTGCCCAGGCCGCACCGGAAACCCCGGTAGCTGCGCCGGCGGAAGTCCAAGCCGATCCGGCACCCGAGACGTCGTCCGACATCGTCGTGCTCGGTTTCGGCCAGAGCCGCCAGGTCCAGAGCGTCAGCGCCGTCGACCTCGCGCGGCTCACCCCCGGTTCGAGCCCGTTGAAGGCGATCGAGAAGCTTCCCGGCGTCAATTTCCAGGCGTCCGACCCGTTCGGCGCGTATGAATGGGCGGTCCGCATCTCGCTGCGCGGGTTCAATCAGAACCAGCTCGGCTTCACGCTCGACGGCGTGCCGCTCGGCGACATGAGCTACGGCAACGTCAACGGCCTGCACATCAGCCGCGCGATCATCTCCGAGAACGTCGCCCGAACCGAAGTTGCACAGGGCGCCGGCGCGCTCGGCACCGCATCGACCAGCAATCTCGGCGGCACGATCCAGTTCTTCAGCGACAAACCGCGCGATACCGCCAACGTCACCGGCGGCGGGACCTATGGTTCGGACAACACGTACCGCGGCTATGCGCGTATCGACAGCGGCGATCTCGGCGGCGGGCTGAAGGGCTATCTCAGCTACGGCTACCTAACCACCGACAAGTGGAAGGGCGACGGCGTCCAGCGCCAGCATCAGGCGAACGGCAAGATCGTCAAGGATCTGGGTGCGTTCGGCAGCCTGTCCGCGTTCGTGAACTTCTCCGATCGTCGCGAGCAGGATTACCAGGATCTAAGCTACGACATCATCCGTCGCCGTGGCCTGCGCAACGACAACATCGCCGACAACTATCCGCTCGCGCTGCAGATCGCGAAGACCTACCAGAACCAGGGTGCCCTTGCGACCTACACCAAGGCGAACAACGGCTCTTCGGTCGGCTTCGTCGCGCCGTGGGCCGGCGTCGGCACGACCTTCCCGACCGGGTTCGGGACGGTCGACGATGCGTATTTCGATGCCGGTGGCGTGCGGCGGGATTACCTCGGCGGCGTTACGCTCGACGCCAACCTAACGCCCGAGCTGACGATGACCACGACCGGTTACTATCACAACAACAAGGGTCAGGGGTCGTGGATCACGCCCTATTCCCCGACCCTGGCCGGCGCGCTCAACCAGGACGGCAGCGCGATCACCGCGCCCAGCCCGCTCGGCTTCCGCACGACCGAATACAGCATCAAGCGCGGTGGAGCGCTCAGCAACATCGCCTATGAGACCGGCGCGAACACCTTCGAGATCGGTGGCTGGCTCGAGACCAACACCTTCACGCAGGCACGGCGCTTCTACGGCATGACCGACAGCGCGACGCCCAACCGCGACGTGCTGAAGTTCCAGAAGAACTCGTACGCGACGCAGTGGGACGGCAAATATGGCACGGACACGATGCAGTATCATGTCGAGGACACGCTGAAGCTCATGAACGACCGCCTGATCGTCAACGCCGGGTGGAAGGGCGCGTATGTCGTCAACAGCGCGACGATGCTGCCCGATACGACCTCGCCGCTCTCGGTCGGCCGTATCTCCGCCAAGGA
>Ga0247809_1000264_pt1 | contig 26906 bp, 34 predicted proteins | sample UWRJL104311B1_FD_180951 | JGI IMG/M metagenome (GOLD analysis project Ga0247809, IMG submission 180951) | Plant litter microbial communities from Arlington Agricultural Research Station in Wisconsin, United States - UWRJ-L104-311B-1 | ecosystem: Environmental > Terrestrial > Plant litter >...
TGAGATGTTGCAGGTCCAACTACCAAGCTTGCAATTGTTGCAAAGGCTGGTACTAGATATCAACCTGCGCCAGGTTTGACTGCTGGTCTCGAACAGTTCGCTTTCAAGGTGCGCCCCAATGATGATTGTCCGCGAATTTTTAAGCTGATCATGTATTGTTGCTAGACTACGAACAAGCGATCTGCCCTACGAATCACGCGCGAGGCCGAGTTACTTGGAGGTCAATTGAGCTCCTACCATACACGAGAAGCCCTTGTCATCGAGGCAAAGTTCTTGAGAGAACAACTTCCATATTTCACTGAACTCCTGGGAGAGGTCGTCTCGGAGACTCAATACTATGGTATGTAACATGGGGATGCGAAAATAGGAGTGGCGCTTATCGATAGTAGAACACGAGTATCACGAGGAGGTTGAAGGATTCTTGAAGTTTCAGAGACAGAAGATCTTGGGCGATGTTTCTTTGCTTGCCATCAACTCAGCACACGCTCTCGCTTTCCACAGAGGTCTTGGATCACCACTTTATCCTACCTCATCGAATCCTCTCAAGTATTACGTCAACGCCGAAAGCATCGCCGACTTTGCCAGCAAAGCTTATTCGAAGTCAAACATTGCAGTCGTAGCAAACGGAGCCGAACAAGCTGAAGTCAGCAAGTGGGTAGGAGAGTACTTTGGCAATGTCAAGTCATCAGGTTCTGCTCTCTCCGCCGATGCAAGCAAGTACTACGGAGGTGAGGAGCGAATTGCACACGCTTCCGGCAACTCTTTCGTTATTGCATTCCCAGGCTCTGGATCATTCACCTCCGGCTCACAATACAAGCCGGAAATCGCCGTCCTTGCAGCTCTTCTTGGTGGTCAATCGACCATCAAATGGTCACCTGGTTTCTCTCTCTTGTCAAAGGCAGCTGCCAACTTCCCAGGTGCCAGCCCAACCACCACTCATTTCTCATACTCTGATGCTGGCCTTTTGACTATCCAATTCTCTGGATCAGCCAAGGCTATTCGTGGTGCCACCACTGAAGCTGTCAAGACTCTCAAGTCTGTCTCAGAAGGATCTGTCAACAAGGAGGACTTCACTAAGGCTGTCGCTCTTGCCAAGTTCCGTGCTTTGGAGGAGGGCCAAAACATTGAAGCAGGTCTTATCGCAACTGGTACTGGTCTTATTCACGGCGGTAAGCCATTCCAGATCGATGAGGTTGGCAAGGCAGTCGAGGGTGTAAGCATTGAGAAGGTGAAGGCTGTAAGTGGTTCCAATATCAATTGCATGTTCAGGCGAACTAATTGTCACATAGGCTGCCAAGACATTGTTAGAAGGAAGAGCAACCGTTTCAGCAGTGGGAGATTTGTACATTTTGCCATACGCAGAGGAGATTGGCCTCAAGGTATAAAAGAATGGGTGACTGATGGTTCTGGTTGGGTTGTATCAACAGCTCTTAGATGTACTGTAGATAACATGCGCTTTTATTATGTTACAACACTTTTGAAAACCATGCTTGTATTTTCGATAGTGTCTGCTCGCACTCCAGCTAACAACAAGACACTTGATGGTTTGGCATTAGCTACTGCCCCGGCGACTCTGATAGGAAAGAAGAGTCTTACATATTTAGACGCTCGAATTGGCAGGATGTCTTAGTATCGAGAACTCAGGAAGTTCGAGAGTAAAATACTAGCATCAACGACTCGAAAGCAGACATTGATGATGGGGCATGCATGATCACAATCTCAACATCTCGAGCCACTTTGTAAAGAAAAGCATCTCAGGCATCAAACAACGCTGTGTCGTCGACACACATCTTAACGTTCACTATCTTTGTGCCCTGGCATGCCAGCACGTTTAGACTGTGTGTATGCATGCATCTGTAATATTTAACGGGATCTGCATGCTTGTGACGGCTGATTACGATATAGAGAGAGCATTTGAAGAGTCTTGAGTGAGGAAGTGCATTCGAGCTTATGCCGCTTTTGAGATGTTGTTTCTGCAATACTTGCATACTTACAAGTTAACGAAGGACTTGATTTGAGAGATACCTCATCGTCATCATTTGAATTGGTGGATCAGATTGACTTCGTGCTTGGATAATCTATCTTCGCGAGCACTTTACTGTACAGATCATATCTATGCTTACATTCTACATTTTTAACTGTGCCCTAACAAGGGCAGGTAACACTCAACATCTTCGAATACTTAATACATCGTTGTCTGCTGGTCTCTTCATACATCTATTCCATTCCCAAGGTGTAGGCCGTCATAAATATCCTACACCCACTCCTTCGGCGCCCTCAACACATCGACAAGTCTCTGCTCTCGACTCCCCTTTTCCGGCTCAAACATATACCTCCAGCTAGCCGTCAAGGGCAGACTCATCAAGATGCTCTCCACCCTCGCACTCGGCGTATTCAAGCCAAACGCCGTGCCCCGATCATGAACCAAGTTGAACTCTACATATCTACCCCTTCTTATCTGCTGCCACATCTTTTCCTTCTCAGTATAGTCCATGTCTTTGCGTTTGTTGATGATGGGGAGGTAGGAAGGGAGGAAAGATTTCAGACACGATTGCACAAAGGAAAAGGTCTGCTCCTGGTCTTTCTCGCTCTCGTCTAGGTCGTCAAAGAAGATGCCACCTACGCCGCGCGTCTCATTTCGGTGCTTGTTGGAGAAGTAGCCATCGCACCATTTCTTGAAGCGAGGATAGTATGATTTATCGTGCGCGTCGCAAGTCTCCTTGATAGTCTTGTGGAAGTGAATGGCATCTTCGTCAAATAAGTAAGAAGGTGTTAAATCTGTGCCACCGCCAAACCACCATGCGTTCGATGTTCCGTCTGGGTTGGCGGTTTCGAAGTAGCGATAGTTGAGGTGGACTGTTGGCGCCATGGGGTTATGTGGATGTAGCACCATACTCAACCCCGCCGCAAAGAACTCTAGTGATTGCACATCTGGGTCGATGGCTTTATGATTCACTCGCATCTTCTCGATTGCGGGTCTTGGTAGAGTGCCATAGACTATGCTGATGTTCACGCCTGCTTTCTCAAAGACATTGCCGTCTTGTAGAACGCTAGAAATCCCCCCACCGCCATTCTCGCGTGACCAGGTATCGATACGGAATTTCTTGCCATCTACTCGCTCTAGCTCAGTCACAATCTCTTTTTGTTGTTCTTTAATGAACTCTTCCATTCGCAATCGCATGGGTGAGTTGGATGTTACGCCAGATTCTCGTTTCGTTAGGGTATCTCGTTCAGCGATCGAAGGGCCTTCTAGTTTGTTGACATTCTCAGGCGTTACCGTCTCTGTTACCTGTGGCAAGAATTATTCATTGTGAGTGTGATGATGAGTGCTTGTAAGTACCATGGAGTAGATCAATGTCCCGCAGAACAGTATACCGATGGCTATTCGAGTTTTGGGTGCCCATACTGGGATTGGTGTAGGTCTCCCTAGCTTTCTAGGATCGGGTCGAGGTTCTGTAGCATATGATCTTGCATTCCTCGGAGTTCGAAGTGTACATTGCGAGGTGTTCTTTTGGATTGCGCGCAGTCGCACACACTGTCTGAATATTAAAGACATCTTTTGCGGTTGACCAACCAATGCAATTGTGGATAGAAAAGGAAGTATAGTTGTACAATATTTTGAAAAAGACACCGAGCGAACGGGTCAAGAAGAAAAAAGAGGCTGATAGGAAAGTGGTAGAGGATGAACTGATCAAAGTGTTGAAAACGTATGACGATATGACCACCACTTCAAAAACATACAAATTCCATGAGGCTACTTCTTCGGAAGACTTGCTCGGGACAAGAACCCCAGCTGACAAGGTTCCTGGGAGAGGAGAGCTCGTCTTTCGATGCTGTGATTGGTTGCTTCCCAAATATAGCTACCGACCTCTTACCTATCTCTCACCTCTACTTGGACTCTTCGCACTTTCAACCTACAAGTTATGAGATAAGTGTCAGAAAATAAAACACGTGTTTAGAATAGATCGAGTTCACAACAAGAAGACCACAAAGGAGTCACTACTCACGTTGTCACAAATCAAAACGAAAACGTGATCGAGGTCATTCAACCTGTAATCGGTGGGTGAATCACCAGTCAGTTGCCTGCACTTTATCAGCAGGGGTACAGTATTACGACACTAGTTCAGTCACACCCCGCGCCTGCTGCCACCTTCAGGCTTCCTATCACTTGCAACAACCATCACCTCTTCCCTAACTCCTCCTTCAAAAGACGACATTTTTAACAACCATCACTCCAAGTCGACAACTCTGACAGCTTCCCAACAACATAAATCAAATCCTTCCAACCAAAATGCGTTCCAAGTTCAAGGACGAGCACCCATTCGAGAAGCGCAAGGCCGAAGCCGAACGCATCGTAAGCTCATCCCTCTCCGTCGTCTCTGCCTCTGCTCTACCTCAACACGTCTAACATCTCTTCTGCACAGCGTCAAAAGTACTCCGATCGCATCCCCGTCATCTGCGAGAAGGTCGAGAAATCCGACATTGCGACCATCGACAAGAAGAAGTACTTGGTCCCGGCTGACTTGACCGTCGGTCAGTTCGTCTATGTAATCAGAAAGCGCATCAAGTTGTCGCCGGAGAAGGCCATCTTCATCTTTGTTGATGAAGTCTTGCCTCCGACCGCTGCTCTGATGTCGAGTATCTATGAGGAGCACAAGGACGAGGATGGGTGAGTTTATACTTTCTACTTGATCGTGGTGGGGTGGCGGTGTGAGCGATCTGGATATGCATCGCTCAACAACGTGTGCAAAGCTAGATCTCCTGCGACTTCGCCTTCGCAGACATTTCTCATTGTGCGTCTTACTAACACTACTTCTCCACAGTTTCCTATACATCTCCTACTCCGGCGAGAACACCTTTGGTTTCGAGTCTGCCTAAGCTCTTCACGCTTTCAACGACATGACAACATCTCTTCGGACACGGCGTTAACGGCACAACCTATGGTACTTTTTCACGATGGGTTCACTGGAAACCACTCTTACATGTGTAAACACTCTTCCCTTGGTCTTTTGCTCTGGCATGAGCTTCTCGATACGAACATAATGACGGAAATGGCAGGAAGGCAGATGGTTCGATTCTCAGATCTTCCTTTGTTCAGGATTGATGGGAAGAAGGTGGGAATAGGAATGAGATGATGTCGATTGGTTGAACATCCTTATTTATGCTTCGAAACTGTTCCAATGCACCCACGTAAGCCTAGCTGAGGAGAGGCAAGCTCACACGCAAGCTGTAACCATGGTGTCACAGGCTTGCTCTTGCACCAGGTCTTGCTCCTATGCAGCTTGTCATGCGCAAACAACCCAAGCCTGGCAGGGTGAATGGGACAGCGATCAGATAATCATACGATGCTTTCTGCCACAAACACACGTCCTTTTTGACCATGCAATACCTCATAACGAGCATTTCTTCATATTATCAAGACCTTGAAAGTAGGATCATTCTGATCTGAATTGAATACTTGTGAATACTGCTCTCCATACTTTGATTTCATCTCGCCCCTTGAGGCCTGCTGCATAATGATACACATTCCCTCTTATGCACTCATAATGTCATACTCGATCCACCTTTTTTTGACGAATGAATTACTGTAAGACCTTTCTCAACTTCATCTCCATTTTGTACTATCCCAGTGCAGTCCACTTCGACCAAACACCTTGAAATTTGAGCCTGTTACACGTCGCGCACCTGGCTGATTGCTCTGTTTACGGCTTCGAAATGCACCGCTCAATTTCCTCTTCAAGGTTCTGTTGCCATGCTCGTCTGGAATCGTCACAGCAGCAATGTCACTTTCAACACCATTCTTCAGTGCATTTCGTCTTCTAAGTGAGAAGCAACTTGTGCTACGCTCAAGTGTTGGTTGTACCTGCCTAGCCATATTTTGTGCATTCTCGAGCTGACGTTCTGGAATTTCAACAAAGACATCATCGATGGAGCGAATGTCAATCTGGAATCCGTTCGCCTTTTGTATCTCCTCTACGCTGCTTCTCTTGAGGCGCACAGTGCGATTACTTCGGGCAATAATTGGCAACACTTCCAATCCTAAAGCAATGCCACTGTCAACACTAAGTCGACGGTCTTGACTCTTTCTTGGTGTTTGTTGCTCGCAGGAAATTGGTGAAACGATATGCTCCAATGTTGGATCAGTAGCATCATTACTGTGAGCTCTCGGTTTCGAGTTAGCAGAAGTGTCAGAGTCTCCCTCTGCACCGGAATCGACTTCGAGCTTCATAGTGTCCTTTGCAACTTCCCTGTGATGGAATGGATGCTTCAGACTCTGCTTGACAAAAAACTTGAACCTTGACAGTCGAGACAACGAGACACTGTCAAACAATAGATTCGTAAAAGAGCCGGCTGCCGCTCGAGTACCTGTCGTCTCGATGCCAGCATCAACATCAACCGTTGAATCAAGCAAGCCCACATCGGCAACCGGAGACGGAAACTCTGTCGATAATCTGGTAAGGAGTTTTGTTAGGCTGCGCTTAGATCGTAGCGGTGACAAACTAGATGGCTTCTTGTCGACCTCACGATCCTTGAAGATCTGATTGAAAATTTTCGTGATCTCTGGGGGGGCCCCTTGACCATCATGCGCCTCATCGTATGCAATGTCTGTACAAGAGTGGCCACTATCAGATGCACCATCCGAAAGCATGTTAAGGACTTCTTCAATAACCAGAATATCCGCTTTCACAGAAGCCAAAGCAAGTGAATCACTGTCTATGCTGGTATAATATGGTGCTCTTTCAAACACTGCTAAACCTTTCAGTTTCTCCAACATTAGATCATTGACTTCAGCAGTCTTTTGTGCAAAGACAACAAAAGCGACGATGCGTTTACACGCTTCCTTAAATCGAAGTTGTTCTCTCTCGGTTAAAGAACAGTAGAAATCGAGAAAATCTTCGTTAAGCCTTGAAGATGGTAAGCCAAGATTAGCGAGTTGCAATTGTGTAGCCTTGCGCCTGTTGATCATACGCTGGGCGAGGATTCGTTGAGGTAGCTCCCTACAAGGGTGAGAAGATGCCAGCTGATTTATGTGATTTACATACAGGAACTGTGAAGTACCATTACCCTGTGACAAAACCAGGTGAACGAACTCGTCTCTAAGAGAGGGTTAGCAACATTTGATGAGTATCTAGATTGAGCACTTACTCTGTCAAGTCCAGTGGTGATAGGGACTTTTCTTTCATCATGGCAATTGCCATGGTATACAAAGACCCAGCTCGCTCTCGATATTGTCTCTTTGCTACATCAGGGTTATATAATTGCTCCAAGGAAATAGCGTATGCCTCAAGCTCCTTGTCATGCATCAATTTATCGTTTGTAGATGAGATGGTGTCCGCGTCGCTGTTCACGACCCCGACGATAGAACTAAAAGTGGTTTGTTCAATATCGAGATTGCTGGAACTTCTCGAAACGGTCGAATCATCGATAGTTGTGTCCGTATCAGCATCACGGAAGGGATTGGTCTTGTCACTGCCCGTAGATAGCCTGCGAGATTCTGAAGCAATAGGCGCACAGTCGGAAAACGGGTCGATAGATGAAGCAATCCTGTCCGCAATCGTGTCTGTTGCAGCCGGAGCCGAGTCAGGAAGCGGCCTGACAGGCAAGGCAGCTTTGGTTTGCTTCATCTCTGGTGCAGGTGTAGCTGGTAATGGAATATGTTCTGGTGCAATCTCATCCGGACTGATTGGCAGCGTACCTGGCGTATTCAGGTGCCTAAGACGAGGCGTGAGAGGAGATGGGAGATGTCCGAAGGGGGCTTTAAAGTCTTCGAGAGGAGTGACGACCTTGAGTCTTAGGTCTGCAACGCAAACAGGGAGAGGGGTATTGTCTGCAAATTGGGCTCGACCACTACGAATGCTTGATACACTGTTGTTCTTGCCCGTCTGATTGGTGATATTTGTGAGGTTCTTACTACTGGTCCGTGGAAGATAAGTCCGTGGAAGATAAGTAGATCGAGAGGCAAGTCGGTTTTCGCTGCTGCCAGCTACGCATAAAGAGGGCGTGACTTTACGAAATGCAGTGCTAGCCATGATGAGGTGGAATGAATGCTTGAAGTGATACAGATGTAAGGTGCTGTATGATATGTTGCGACCTTCTTATGAGAAGGAAGCAAGATGGGATGGTGAAGAGTATATGCTCAGACTCGAGTGTCAAGAACAATCGTTGCCAGGCGACATCTTGTTGCTATCCTGGTTGTACCTTCGATGTTTCCAGCTCAATTACGTTTCGCAAGAGGATCATCGGCTCGAGGAAGTCCGATACGCCTAAGAAGAGTAAATTAGTAGATATTGGGAAGCATCGACGCGAGGAAACCAACCTGAAGGCAGAATTGATTGTTTCATGCGAGCTCCTGCCTTTTTCTTTCTCCTCTCTATTGATGCGCGTAGCCGCAGCAGAGAGTCCAATGAAGACCGCGAATACAGGATCTGCTAGTCGTGAAATTAGGTGTACAGGAGGCATTGTTATGTACGTGATAGAGATACAGCTTCAGAGACCTCTTTTGTCCAAAATCTGAAATGTTGTGGTGATTTGTTGTTGAAGTCATATTGAATCTTCTTTATTCCTGATGTCTAATTTCGAATCACGTGCGAGGAGAGGAACTGAAGTCGGAGCTTTTCGCCGAGTGATTCTCAAGCTTCAACTCAACCTCATCGCAATCACCACTTCCAAACAATCAATCCACCACTCTTTACAGCCCCAAACGCACATCAGTCACAATGGCATTCGCATGGAAAGCTGCAGGTATTACGTAAGTTCTCCTGCGCTCGCTGCTCGCTGCTCAATTGGTGCTGCAATTGAGTTGTCAGTGATTACAAGCGGAAAGACTGACAGGGTGTGTCCGTGTAGCTACAACCGATACCTTGCGATCGCATCACGAGTCGTTCGTCGCAGTTTGAAGGATGACAAGAGATTGCTCGCTGAGAAGAGAGGAGAGCAGGAGTTGAGATTCGCAAAGTGGACAGTATGTTTGACAACCTAGCTTCTTCAAGGGCATGATCCAGACACGCAACCTGAACAGTGCGACGGCGGGAGATTTGGGAAGCATCAGAAGTTTGAGGGGCATTTTCGCTAATTCATGTTACATTCAGAACGGAAAGCAGGGCGAGGTCAAGCCAGTGACTGAGGTCAACACCGCGGCTGCCGCAGAGTCTTCGTAAAGAGATTGCAGATGGGAGATGGAGAGGGAGTGTAGCGTCAGGAATGATAGTCTATAAAGCAGTCATGAGAGGCGGCACCAATTTGGGTCTTGTACATTTGTAACACAACGAAAAGGCTGGTACAAAGCCAGAATGAAAGGTTATTAAGCTCATGAAGCTTTCTCTCGGAGCAAAGTCTCTTCCTTGAACTACCACCCATGCTTTCATACCCTTAAGAGTGATAAGCTTTCTGTTCATTCATATTATGCAAAGGGTAATCGTGATATACCCACATAGAAAGAACGGTTCTATGCAACATGTAAGCGATTCAGACTCATTATACATTCCCATCCTTCAATGAATATCATGCTGGCCATACATGAGCATAATACGTAGAAGCTATCTACCTCAGGGACCTAGATATGTGACGAGAGATCTCATGGTTTGACAACTCATGGATGTTTGCTACTACCTACCTACGCCAAGACAATGCTCACCTCTATCAAAGTTTCACTCCTATCTGCCATGTAGCATCCAAACACACCAATCTAACCAGAAACTTCCCGCATAGGCTTCAGATCGGTGCAGATGACATCAAATGATGCAGAGAGTATCGGACAAGGTATCCATTCCAACTCTTACATAACAAGATTCTCCAACTAAAACTTTTCAGGCGTCGCGAACCTCAACATCAACAACGAAGTTGGCCCGCCAGGGGTTTTCGACTTCTACAATGAACAGCCACCTCCACCACCTATTCTAGATAGAAGTGGCATCGTTGCTATGGATATCACTCAGGAGTTCCGAGCTGCTGCTGAGCGTGAGCAATACTACCTTCTTTGATCATCTTAGTCACGTGCTTACAAAGAGTAGAGCTTGACATGGGACAGCTAATCAAGGACCCGTTCTTTACGCTGTTCGAGTCTGTTGGATCTCTAGAGGTACTCATGCTCCTCTCAATTGAAAGTAAAGAGATTTCCTAACAATGATTAGATCATGGACAAGAAGATGGACAGTGGTTACCTTGCACCTGGAGAGACTATGGACGATGATTACGACTTCAGTCATGTCTTGCTGCCAGAAGAGATCATTGGAATAATAGATCAATTACTATGTCACGAAGTATGTCCTGTTCCTCAACTTCGAGTCCAGAATTGATCATAACAGATGGCATGGCATATGGGATATCCACTTGCTCAAACAATCTTCACAAGTTTGTACGTCGATAAGTTACTATGGCCAGCACCATTGAGACTCGAAGAAACGATTTTCGATAGGAGTGAAGGCTCGCCGGACGAAGAACCATTGGTTATGCGAGTTCTTCGAGTATATTGTCTTGGCTTGATCAAAACGTGCTTCTTTGTGAACAGTCGGGTGAAGGCAGAGCACTACTATGAGGTATGAGTCTAGATGTTCTCACAAGAGATGTCACGTTCAATGAAAGAAGTTTTGACATTTGGTGTAGGAAGAAGACTTCGTCACGCATACCTTCAATCGAAGCTTGCTTGACAATTTTGAATTCGCATCAATACTGCAAGAGATTGAGGATACGCTTGAGCTCCTCGAGGCAGAGAGTCACATATCGGATCAGCTGAAGAAAGCGCTACATACCCGACTAGAACACCGCGCAGCATTCCTGAGAACAGTCGAAGTCGCGGATTCAAGGTCAGCAACGAATATAAAGGACATGTGGGCTTGTCTGCTCGATATCTCAGCCGAAGTCAAGGTGACGGCATGTCTGGGCAAAGCTGTACCTGACTGCTTCAGTGTGAAGATACAACGAAAATTAGCTAGTACCGTGCCACCGCGACCGGTGATAGAGGTGTCTCAAGATGCAGCTTTCAATCATCTGGAGCAGATATGCAGAGATGCAACTGTAGCTGTAGATGTTTTGAAATATCACGACAGCCAGAGTCTGCTTGTAAGTAACGCCCCACAACATCAAGTGCGAGTACTCACATCATCATAGACATTCGTCCTTCTGTTTCAGTCACGCAAGCCACAGCCCTCGGTGTACATTCGAACACTCCTACAACACTATTTATTCGCAGATATGATAGTCCTCGGTAAAATGTCCATACGGCAAATACTAGACGACGATCTAGCAGGAACTGTCTTGCCAGCTCATCAATTGCTTGATCGCATGAATGATGAAATCGAAGCTACACACGACCCACGTCACAACATGGCAGCACGTATGGAAATCTTCCGTGCCCGAGCTGCCGGCTCGTACTTGGACATTCTTCGCGGCATATGTCAGAATAGATGTCGTATACGACGAACACTCTTCCACACTATCCTAGACTGGGATAATCTCCAACTAGATGCCGAAGAACTAGATACGGAATTGCGACAGTTCACAAACGAAGTACCCATCAGCGATCCAGAAATTTCGGAGCAACCTATATACGAGTATCCACTTTCGTCATGGGCATACTACTACAAACTGCAGCAAATGGAATGGCAAATCCAGATGGGCTTCGAGCTCGACATCTACCAAGCAGACGAACTAGCACGAATGTACTGGTATCTTCAATACCTCGCCAAGACGCGCATCCGACATCTGGAACGCATACGAGGGTTTGTAGTACGCAGATATTCTTCCTCGCGCAATACGCCATCAATCACAAACGAACAGAAACAAGAATACGCTAATACCCTGACCTTCATAACATTCGCCACCAATCAGGCAACAGCAATCTACCATTTATCAGATGCACTTTCCTGTCTTTTTGTCGTTCTAGAACGTTTAAAATTGCTCGAAACACCTCCAAGACCTTACAGCAACGACCAAATGCGCTTTGAAGTCCGCATGAAACCGTTCCTCTCCATCGGTCTCCCAGAACTCATTCCCCTATCTCAACTTTCCGACCTTGTCAATCAGCCATCCGAATCGACACTCGATCTACTTGCATTCGCATCTGAATCAGCAACACTGGCAAAGAAGAAATATGAGGCTCTGAGTAAGTTGACTGCGAAAGAGAGTTTTAGTCAGGGATGTCATGACGCGTGGGTTAAGAATGTCAAGGATGAAATGAAGGCCACGATCTTTACTGGAGTCAGTGTAGCGAGTGTCTTAAAGCTTGTTGAGAAAGTCGTGAAGGGGAAGAGGAAGGTGAAAGCGGTCAAGTTGGAGGGGTTTAAGGTTGATGTTCCGGTAGCTGGGAAGGGATATCATGATTGGTGGGTTGTGCCTAAGATTGTGCCTGAATGAAGACATGCCAGGTTTTACGAGTGGCTTTTGTCAAGCACTAATAGTGTCAAGTAACCATCCTTTAGCTTCATATACAGCTACGCATTAACTAAACAGCACCCTCTAAACTTGAGGCTAGTAATCTTTCAAAGTTGAAAATATGTGCATTCGCGAGACACGGGCATCTATAAGCCACGCCATCGATCCTACTTTGCTATCTGCTCGCCTCTAGTCTACAACATAAACTACAAACCATGCTATGCCAAAACGCTATTTACTACATGCACTTGATTCGAGTCTTCATAATCTCTGCCCTCCAACCTCTTTCGTCGGTTCCATGCTCTCAAACCCACTGTATCTCCCATCATTTGTTAAAGATTAGAAAATTCCTCAGGCTATCCCATGTATCAGACTGCACATAAATATAGTCCATCGAACTCCTCAACCCTCCCTGCACAGTCTCAGGGTACCATCTAAACAACCACATCACAGCGCCCCAACTCAGTGCCGCAAATACCGGCCACGCATCATGACTTATTCGTTCGGACAACGCATGTGATTTCACGATACCGAAATGGGGTTGAATGGAAAGCTTCGCTAAAGATAGACAAACTCTTGCGAACACTATTTTACCAAACATAATTAGCACATTTGTAGAGATTGGAATTGAAATGGGACAGGAGAGGGTTGCTTACCGAATATGACAATCTGCTTAGATATACTGGAGATGTTCCCCCTGGCGGTTCTCCTGCCAAAGACAAGATAGCCACCAAGTAGTCCCGCGAAAAAGGTATCAAACAACCCCTCCTTCCCCGGGTTCGATCCCACATATTTCAGCAACAGCATGGTAGCTTTATAGACCGTTGCATATTTGGCCAAGTTCGTGGCGTGTGTTTTCGTCGCTCGTAGAATCAATTTTATTTTTTCCTGTAAGCTTCCGGAGCGGAAGAGGAATACCATACTGTGATTGAAGCGTTAGTTGGTATGTTGGAGGGAGTAAGAGAGGAATTAGACGGGCAGAGGACGTACACAAGTGCATGTGGAAATCTAACACGAGCGCCATAAACAAGTCCATTTCGTGCTCCTTTTACGATCGCGAATAGATCTGCGTATCTGGGGTTGAGTATTATATTCTCTATTGTTGTCTGGAGAGCTTGTAATTGTGACATTGCTACCGAAACCACCTCGGTATTCGAATTGTGGTAGATTTGATTGCTTGTAATGGAAGTAAAGTTGGGAAATTGAGTATAGTACTCTGCTTAAATGATTTGCAGGTGTCAGCCGTAAGTAATTTGCGTTGTGGTTGTGACAGTGACCAAGTGTTGTGAAGGTGGTTGCATTCTCCCATGAAGCTTCGGCAGAGCGTCCGCGAGATCACATATCTTCCCCAGATCTTCTTTCTTGGCGACATGTGAATAGCATCTTGAAAGGCGGTATCTTCTTTGGGTCGTGAAGATAAGTTCTGCTGCAAATTATGGAGACCGCCGCAAATGCCAAGTCAAAATTTTATGTGCCAAAGCAAGTCAATCATTATTACCACGAGATTGCAAATAAATAGCATCTGCAATTGAGTACAGAAAGATGTTGCGTCAAATGTAAGTCTGATACTCCAATGATATAACCCTTAAGCTTGCTAACCAACAAACTAGAAAACCTCGCAATGCGCGCTCCAAAAGAGCAGTTGACAAGAAAGCTCCCAAAGCAATCGAGAACCCCAAATCCGCCCTCTTCTTGCGCGGAACAAGCTGTTCGCAAGTCGTGCAAGATGCCATGAACGATCTCTATCAGCTCCGCGTACCACTCGCAAAGAAGTTTACCAAGAAGAACGCAATCCACCCGTTCGAAGATGCCGCCTCTCTTGAATTCTTCTCTGAGAAGAACGATGCTTCCATCTTAGTATTCGGCTCTACTTCCAAGAAACGACCACATACCATCACTCTCGTCAGAACATTCGCCTACAAGTTGTTGGACATGATCGAGCTGTCCTTGGATCCAGATACGTTCAGAACGTTGTCGCAGTTCAAGAATAAGAAATGCGCAGTTGGATTGAAACCACTGCTTCTCTTCGCTGGCACACCTTTCGAGAGCCCGATCCCAAACGAGTACACACTTGCAAAGAGTTTCTTTACCGATTTTTTCAAAGGTGAACCAGCAGACAAAGTCGACGTGGAAGGCCTTCAATATCTCATAAGCATCTCCGCGCGCGATACCATCGATGGCGAAGACTCAAAACCGACTTTGCACGTGCGCGCTTACTTGATAAAAACCAAAAAGAGCGGACAACGCCTCCCAAGAGTGGAAGTAGAAGAGATGGGACCTCGAATGGATTTCAGAGTAGGTAGAATACAAGAAGCTGAAGAAGCGCTGAACAAAGAGGCGATGAAGAGAGCGAGAACGTCAGCTGAGAGACCGAAGAAGAACATCTCGACGGATATCGTGGGTGATAAAATTGGTAGGATTCATTTGGGTAAACAGGACTTGAAGGAGTTGCAAACAAGAAAGATGAAGGGTCTGAAGAGAAGTAGGGATGTAGCTGATTCGGAGGATGAGTTTGACGATGATGTGGTCAGTGACGAGGAGCCTGCGAAAAAGTCGAAGAAGTGAGGATTTGGAATTTGGCTGTGAGAATGCATTGTGCTGGCGTTGGGAGTTTGGCATGATGTTGAAGGAACGGCGTTCTAGATATCATATGTAGTGTACTGCACCTGATTGAGTTTTACATTTCATTCATGTCTCCCTCTATTTGCCTGACAAAACTCAACATGTTCTCCTCAGCCAGTATCTTTGTCAAAGACTTTGTTGTGATCTCTATATGCCACTTCCACGTTCTGCCCAGCTTCGCGTACGTTCGAAGCTGGACTGATTGTTTACACTCAGGCCCAGTCATCGCTGTTGCATTCTTCACCAGGTAATTGCATGCTCATCCGTCTCAGCTTCTTCACAAGCTAACACTTTCCAACAATCTATCCTCTACGCCTTTCAAGATGTATTCATGTTTGACAACAGCAATGTTCTCAGCTTCAGCCTTGAACATCTTATCAGGATCTTGACCAGGTCCGAACATATTGGCGCCTGCTCCAGGACCCATCTGGCCCATTTGTTGTTGCATTTGACTTGCAGCTGCACTCTATCAGCTGTCTCCTCGTAAATTAATGTAAGGTCAGGTCGGACTCACCGTTGTCACTTCCCAACAAATAATTGAAAACGGACTGCAATCCAAAAATACATAACACGTACCACGAGATAGATGACATCCATTGGGGATCCATATCTCTTGTTCCAACGCCAGATTGTAACATGCTCTTGAACTTGATAGTCAACGGAAATGGTAACCGGACTATCTCCCATTAGCTCTACCTCCTCCATGCCCAACGAGAATCAACTCACTAATCACAAAACCACTGAAGAATGCGTTGATCCAGCTCATGATCAAAGTCTGTGGAATCATCATGGTCATGTTCCCCTTCATCATCCCCATCATGCCATCCATTGCCGCTGGATCCGTCATAGGATTCGCCGGCCCAGCATTCTTCCTATCCGGATCTTTCAAAAATGTGCCATTTTCATATTGTGTAATGGTGTAATCTTTCCGTGCTTGGAAAGCGGCAGGGGAGACGACGTTGGCGTTGTTGCGCAGGTTGACGCCGTGTAAAAGGGAGCGTTGCTCGCGGATGGCGGGTAATTCTTGTTTCTTAGGAGTCGTAGTCATCAAGATGGTTGCATAGTGGCGAAGGATACCTGTCAAGATCTGAGGGTGTTAGCAGGCGCGCTTCATTGTGGTGTGGTAAGCTCCATACCATGACAATCGTAATGGGTATGAGGATCCAGTAACTACAATGCATTAGCTTTCGTCTCGTAAGTCTCCGATGCAAATATGGTCTCGTACAATAACTGGGGATCCCGTTGGATCGTTTGCACAGGTGCTTGTGCCATTGTGAATGTGGTTATAGTCTATGCGCAGTTGATGTTGCGAAGAGGAAATCAACATCCCACTACATTCTGATGTCGAGAGGTGGTCTTGGCGCGGCTGTGAGCTTCAGTCCCGAGGACACATCTTCTTGGACAAAACATAATATTTCAACACATTCGTAAGATCGAGATCCATTTAGAGCTTCTTCCCACTAAGACACACTGAGAAGCTGCAATCATGGCTGCTGCACAGGAAAAGATTGCGGTCTATTCACTAGCAGGTAAACCTCATTCGATAATCCACTTACGAATGAGTGTATATACTAACTACCTTCCGCAGACCTCAAGAACACTTCTGACGATGCAATCCCTGCATATCTCAACTCCCTCAAATTCAAACAGTCGCATACCCTTACCGATATACGTCTAGCACTAGGCTACACAGCGTTCACAATATGTGCCGCAACCTTCTACTGGGACTTCAAATTCGGCTTCGACAATACGAAACTCTACACCGCGATTGCTGTTGCACTTTACACAATTCTCAACGGCGTCCTCACCTTTTGGATATTCTATGTCGAGAAAGGCACAGTCTACGTTGGTCACAACAAATGGGGTGACAAGATCCAGATCGTCTCGCGAACGGAAAAGCATAAACCAATCTACAACCTGACAATATCAACTTTCAAGAAAGAAAATCCAGAGAAGCCACACGTAGTCAGCCTGAGAAAACCGTTCACGCAATGGTTTGATAGGGAAGGAAGCTTTGTAGTATTGCCATTTCAGCAAATGTTTGCAAGTAATGTGCCAGTCATTGGGGTCGCGGATCCGGATAGAGTGGTGGAGGAGAAGAAGAAGTTGAAGATTGAGGATGGAAAGAGCGCAGATGAGAAGTGGGCTGCGTTGTTGAAGGAGAGTGAGGCTGGGTTGGAGGCGGAGAGTACTGGTGCTGAGATGGCAAAGGCGAAGAAGAGGAGTAAGAAGAACTAAGCTCTAAAGGCTTTATTATGGAATGAAGGAGTAGCAACGACAAAGTTAAAAGGATTTCGTTGATCGAATGTTATAGCAAGATACCACCTGCGAATTTGTTGCGACTGGCGTGCATAGGCAGGAGAAGCATTATATGCAAGACTGCTATACAATATCATGGAAAGTTTTGTGTGCAAAATGGCACGAAACACTGAAATAACTATATCTCCAGGATACGAGTGAATAGTAAGCATGGACTTCGTCATATTCAAGCACCCCAAATTCCTATGTCTAATTTGGCTGAGTCGTACTTGCCTCCCAAGCATAGCTGATACTCTTCGAGACTTCACTTTTCATCTTGCCTCTCCTTCCGCATCAACCTCCCTTTCAAATCAAATTTCTCAAGACATGATAGCAAACATAAGGTATCCGAACTTCTGGGCAAAACAACACCATCCGTACTTTCGTCGATGCCATCATTCACTTCAACTAAGCCGTACTCATGGTTCATAGTGCTCATTCATTCAAATATTGTTTATTTCTCAATCTCCCGTGTCATCAAGTGTCGATCGTAGCAGCCGCCATGGAGTGGATACTAAAAGAACACAGGAATACAAGAAAGACGTCGAAGGAGGTAAGTCGATTCACGAAGACACGATCATACATGTTCACCTACTAACGTAATTATAGTGGCGACTTGTCAAAACCAAGGATGGTGTTGCGGTTGAATATAAAGACATGCAACGCATCAAACCTGTGCTCTCTAAAAAGGTCGAAAAGGTCGAAAAAAAGGAGGAGGCTGCGGCAGCCACAGAACATACCTGCGGACAGTCAAAGAAAGAGGAGGCTGTAAATACGGTGTGTATATTCAATCAAGAGTTATGGTCTGATGTTGTGTTGATGTTATATATGAGCTAGAACAATGACGAGAAGCGAGACTCTTGCTTGAGTGGATTGAAGGCGCTTATGGAAAGTGGCGAAGTGGACGATGGGTTTAAGAAAATGATCGAGGAGGTGATAAAGAGTTGTGGCAAGCAGAAGGAGGAGAAGACTGTCAATGCTAAGCATACTTGCGGCAAGAAGTAGAGCCAGAAGAGGACGTTGGAAGGTACCGTTTTGGAAGGTACCGTTTGGCGACTAAAGAATGCCGAGTCTTCTTCTAGACTTATTTCGTACTGAATGCACGATGCTTTTGTTAGGAATTGCCCTTCAATGCTTTTCTCAAGCAAAGACAGCCAAATTACTCCAGAACACCAATATAAGTAGCACCCCTTTCTATATACGATGTCCCCAAGATTCGAACTCCAACCACCCATAGCACTTATGGTCAAAGCATACTCGAGTTTCAGGCTGAATCAGCTGGTAAGACTGACTTGCTTGCTTCAGCGGCGACCTTTTGATTTTGCACAAGTCGCTGTTAGAAGTATCAGCTCAGAATATGTGGAAGGCATGAATATACTCACCAACAGATTTCTCAGCAATACTGCAATCGTCACCTTGCCAATGGCAGGAACATAAATGCTAGCATGTTCCTTGACGCTTGGTCCATCAAAGTTCTTCTCGCTCGAAAAGTTGATACAAACAGCTCCGGACTTTACCAGATCTGCTTCGACCTTGAAAGCATTGCCCGGTACACCGCTGATGACCACATCACTGATTGGTAAGCAGTCTTTTCTTTCCCAGCCAGGGACTTGATGAACATCGTGCTTTGCAGCTTTGATGCCCTTGCCGCGGGTGAAAAGTTGCACGCCATCGATATCAACAGAGTAGACATTCGCACCGTCGTTGGCGAGTAATGCTGCTAACGGTCTGCCCACGACCTCACTTCTATTGATGACCGTAATCGTCTTGCCGAATAGTCTATTACCATATGGTAGAATTGAGTTGTAGATTTGCAAGTGTTCTAGTACTTTCACCACGGCCAATGGTGTGCATGGAAGGATGGATTTTTGTTTGTTGATCGGAGCGTCCAGGAAGCGAATGTTTTGGTACATGTTAAAGATGTACTTGTGAGATAGTCCTTCCACATCTTTGTTGAGTGCGACTAATTGTTGAATGTATTGGTCTTGCCGTGACGTGCGGGGAAAGATGGGATAGTATACTATGATACCGTTGACTGAATCATCTGTGTTTGCTGCCAGGATTGCCTCTTCAATCTCTTCTTTTGGGATCCTTCGAAGGTCAAAGTTGAATCCGCTGAGATCCGTCAGCTATTGGGAAGACAGTATACACTTCTCGACTCAAGATGGACTCGCTATGTGAGAATGCATTCAATCGTTTCAAAATACCATGTTTGTAATATAGTATTGAACAACTTACTTCTCTATACATGTCTTTGCGGACCAATCTGCATACATCTGAGCAGCAGGATCGTCATTCGCAAGAAATCCAACCAGTTTTGGTGTGATGTCCAATTTCGAGAGATCACTCTGTACTTCGGCCAGCATCTTCGTAGCAATGCCATTGGCGAGGACCACCTTGCACGTAGCTGGTGCAGCGTTTGAGGCCATCTCGGTGGTCTTGATATCAATACAGCGAATTTTTGGAGCAAAATAAAGCTGCTGACTGATCACTTGCTGGGACTCAAGTCGAGTACAAACCGACCCCCAATTGACGCTTCTTTTCTAATGCAGCATGAAAGATTCGTTGTCGATATAAAAGTTTCATTTTCTGCGCAACAATTTTTTGGAGGGGTTAGAATGGAGGGGTGGTTTCAGTTGCCGCTTTTACATGTACGCTCTTGATGTAGGATTTTCAATGTCGGATAGACAACAACATCATGATATATATTTTGGGAAAGAAAGAGACAGACAAGACAAGTGTCGGCATTATGATATAAGAGTTCTTGTTTGGAATGGGGATATGCTGAGTGTTACTTATTGTACATTTTACGATGTTGTCTTGCAGATCAACACCGCGTTCTCGCTTAACTTGTTTACTTTACAAGAGCTTACCTACAAGAAACTACATTGCCCATGATGAAGGATCGTTCACTGGTCTGCAAGAGGAATGGATCAACAGAGTCTTTGTATCATGGTAAAATAGAAACATTGATTTTGGTACAACAGTCCCGATTATATTCTTTTAGGTCCGTTGTGGCAGTCAAACCTGTGTGTGAGATACTTGCTGCCGCTTGAATGTCGAACAATTCCGTTCTCGGTCTTGGCCAAAATCATGGTCGCGGAATTTCCTGAACCCCCACTAGATTATGTACATGACGATAGCTTGACAGTTAATATGATAATTACATGTTCTACACTCGATGCAGATCATACGGCTGACTTGGAAACTTTGTTAAGGATGACTTGAGGTGTTACATCTTCCTTGTGCATATAGTAAGATTGTTTCTCTTGTAAAGGTCCTTGGTTTTTGAGCAGACCGTTGTCTGCAACGGTGCAAATGCTCTATACGCGCTCCAGCGGTGGCACAATGATACAATTGCCATCGTAGCAATTCTGATGGATGGGCATATTTATTGACAGGATTGTAGAGATTTGCCATCAAGTTGACTGCGTACCCCTGCCTTCCTACCACGACAAGTCATATCACGACCCACATACTACGAACATGGCAGAGCGATTGATACAAGACTGGCTTGATGTACCCCAGAATGGCGAGGAAACAAGTTTGAAAGAAGAGAAGCTCATAACAGAGCTAGCAGGATGTGAGCTTGCGTACTCAGTGCGCACCCGACACTACTAATTCTGGTGGTAGCACTTGATTCAAGCACAATCGCCTTCCCGGACTTTGTTAAGAGTCTCACTACACGAATCGAGCAAGAACCGGACCTCACAGTTGCTGGAAGAGGTATGTTTGAACGAAGCGATGGGTTAGTGGAGCTGACATGGCTCAGGATTGAGCTTGCTTCCAAAGGTTTTTGTCACAATCAACAACGAGCCAACGCGGCACGATGGTATGCTTTGCTGTGTGATGTTGGATGAGAGGTGGCTGACAGAATTCAGTCCACGTACTGATACCCTATCTTTGTGCGCGACTAGAGGATGGGAGTCCAGGCATATACTATGTAGCGGAAGCACTACAAATAATGGTGAAATGGACTCGATTCGCGCCTGGAGATGCACAAGAAGTTGCGAGGGCTGTGTTCAAGCTTGGAGCAGCAAACAACTTTTCGTCACAGACTGCAATTACTCGGCTATCTTTGTACACACTGGTAGACGTGCTTCAAGCAACCCGAGCATCAGCTATCAAAAGAGACATGTCAGAGAAGGAGTTTGTCAAGGGTCTTGTGACAATGGCTGAGCTTGAGAAGAATCCGTCATGTCTTCGAGCTCTGTTCAAGTTATATGCAACCTTGAGCCGAGAATGGACGCTTGACGAGGGTGACTTTAAGCAAGTATTCGACTCCTATATTCGATACTTCCCCATCACAATGAAGGATACGTCGAAGGATCCAAAAGTACCAACTACTGCCGAGCTACGAGACTTGCTTTTGAAATGTTTTGTTGCAAGTGATGGCTTTGCACAGCCGACTTTCTCTGCAATGATTGACAGGCTAGATGTTGACTCTGCAAACACAAAGGTATGCTTAATCATAGCGGACACTGCGACGAGGCTAATATTTCCAGGTTGAAGTGTTTAGAACACTCACAAGTGCCGTGCAAAGCTACTCGGTTTCGACAGTATCTCACTCGGCAAGCAAGCTATGGGATTCTCTAAAGTTTGAAGTATGGAATGGAGAAAACGATCAATGGATACAATCATCGTTAGATCTCCTGCAAGAGACTGCCACATCCCTAGATCGATTACCTTGCGACTGGTCCGATAAAAAAAGTCCAGTGTATTCATTCGTGATGAATGCGTTGGGTGAATGTCGCGATCGGATCAAAGATAAACCCACTACATACCTTCGCACATCCGGCAAAATATTCAATGCTCTGGCGTCTGCATCACCATTCACATTCTACCTTACCTCACAAACTGTAATACCAATAATGGACACACTTGCCCAGGAACACTCCCACGGCCCAGAAAGGACCTCTGTCATTGAGGTCTTGAATGGTCTGTTAGGTGCTCGACTAGCACAGCCTGATATTGCAGACTTATCACAAGCCACGTACGCTGACGTAACTCCTGAAGTCGCGGAATACAAATCCAATGGAATTGGCACTATGAGTACATCTTTTAGCCCTTCAAAGCAAAGATTACTGGAAATATATCGTGAAGGCATTGCGCAACTAGTCCGTAAGGAACAAAGCACGGACGATCTTGCACATTGCTTGCCTTCCATCAAAGGTCTTGAACTTCTATTTCGCATCCCGTTGTTGTTGTCGGATGCGGAAAAAGAGACGGCGGTCATAGAATTGGTGCAGATTGCTCTCGCGGCGGATCAGAAAGGGGATGTGATCGATCAGAGCGTACTTGCACTAGGTACCATTTCCGGACTACAGCCACAGCTATTCCAAACCGTTGTCTTACCCGCCATCCTTGGGATGCTTCCCGGTCAGCTTTCATCGAGTGAAGATGAGCGCGATACCCAGCTGGCAACAGTTATGATGCTGTTAGAAATTCTGGTGCGGATATCGAGCACCACGTCGATTGCAGATGCCCGACAGCAGAATTTCACGGCACTAGAAGAGGCACTACTCAGGAAATTTGTCGACATACTGCTTAATAATGGTCAGAAGCAGTATCAACATGCTATACTAGCTTCGCTGTCCGCATGGTTTGCGTCCAACGAAAGTCATCAGATAAAGGCCACGAACAGTGCTACACAGTCACAGGAATTCGCGCCTATCACGTACCTGTTATCGTACCTCGTGCAAAAGACGGTGGGTAACGACAAAACCCGGATTGAGACTATTGAAACCGTAGACGATCAACTGGTACGATTTGCAGGAGACTATATCATGCGATCCTTGCGAGCTAGCTCTCGTTCCGCGAGTCCCATTGCATCATGGGATAGAGCGAATCCCACATCGGTGAGCGGAGTATGGACTTTACTTCTACCAATCAGCCAGCCGCAGTTTACCTTGACGCAAGTTATGCTTGACGACGCTCCAGAATCGCAACGTCGTGCTACTGTGCTGTCTATGTATTTGTTGGCTGGAGTGCAGGCTGAGGTATTTTTAAATAAAAACAATGCGGTCGACAACTCGTGTTGACTGATTTTTAGGACACCACACATCTTCAAAAGACCTTGGACGCAAGTGGACTCGCAACAATTGCCATCACAAATGCCATCAAAAGTACAGCTCAAACTCCGCCCTTCTCGCGACTATCGAATCTCTATTTATTGCAACTTCTAGTCAACAAACTTCGCGCTGCCAGAAACTCTAATCTTGTAGAATATCTCAGGAACAAAGTCCATGAAACTTCAAGTGTGACCGAAACGGAAGCAGAAAACACATATCAAGTGCTAGCATACTTTACAGCTGCAGCTCTGGCAGGACTTGATCCTTCAACTGCCAGTCTAGTGCAAGAAATGCTTGATGGCGTTGAATATCCTAAGCATGGGCGAAAGATAGCGCAGAGTTTCAGATTGCTTCTCGCGCCGTCAGATATCATTACCAAAGAGAACGCCTGCGTTGTCCGACCACTGCGAAAGGGGCGACTTTATCAACTAGCTGTTGTTCCGCTCTCGAGAATGTGGCGTACATCTGAGAATCCTACGGTCAAACAGAATGCTCTGACTGCACTCAGCGGCATCTTAGCATTCTTAGAGCCTACTATGTTAGCGGATAACGCTGGCGAGCTTATACCCGTACTGTTAGAAGGCACCAACATTCAGGGCGATCATTTCGCAAAGAATGCCTGTATAAAGGGCATTCTTGATCTCATTCCTCTCGCATCAAAAACCATCGCCGAGCATCTCGTAGCAGTCATTGAACGTATGACGGATCGGACACGTAACACGAGACAATCCCCTTCAGATACCAATGTTCGGGGACGAGCGATGGCATTGGAGGTGCTCTTGAAGTTGACGGAGATTGTGGACAAGAGTGTATTGTTGAAGAGGAAAGCGGGACTCATGAGAGAGCTGAATTATGCGTTGGAGGATTCGAGTAGTGAGGTGAGGAGTAAGGCGGAGAGGTGCAAGATGGCGTGGTTTAACATGATGGATGGGGAGTAAAGTTGAGTTTGTTCGACACTTGATCAAGCATTGCAAGGGCTTGGTGAGATAAAAAGAAGTTAAAGATAGAGGCATAGCGTAGGCGTTCACAGATGGATGATTGACTTGCAGGATTTAGATACTGATGTGAAGCGTGATATAAAAGCTTAAGAATCTATTTTCACATCGTCCTACAATTGACTTGACTTTTTGTGGAATTTCGCTTTACACTGCTACAAGCAATGATACTTCATCAAGAGCTGATTCGTCGCACATCTTAAGATACTCACACCTCCACCTGGCACCGACCAACACAACAGAGTGATTAGCAATGCTGAAGTCAGAAAGTGCTTGATTCTGCGCATGAGGCTCGGTTACCACCACTTCTGGTCTTTACAGAGATGGCATTCTACAAAGTGCTAAGCTTTCTGTTCACCTGCGCCTCTCGCATATGGAATCAAAAGCTCGTCATAGAAAATGTCCATCTCAGCTTGGCCAACGAGACCCTGCATCCATCCTCTTCGTCTATGTACGGTCGATGTCTTGATGTTTTTTCTCATGCTCTCGCCACTACACAAGTACTATGCTACTTAATCCATAGTATCACAACATCAGAACCACACTCTCATCGGGGCATTCAATCTCCGCAAACATCTTCACACCCACTGACAATAACAACAACCCTCTAAATCTCGAATGTGTTTTTTGTTTTCCTTGCACAGCCTCACGTAGCTGGACTTTTTGCTCCCAAAGTCAAGACCTACATTACCATCAAGAGCCAGCGATGACGACGCCAAGTCTTCCTCTCTTATGACCATGACATGAAGTCTCCCACACCTGCGTCGGACCCAAAAAAAACCACAAACACTCTCACCTATCCGCACGCCGTATTTCCGAACTAAACATGTCCTGTTCCAATCACAATTCTGCTTTCAATCATTAAGGGTCTGATGGAATGAGAGAAAGCACCGTCATGACAAGATATAAGCTTCTTGGTAGGCTAGGTAGGTGTGGCTGGTGCGGACGTGAAGTGATGATGATGGAGGAAGGATTTACGCAAAACGAGACTGTTGGGTAAAGGGCTAAAGACTTCCGGGCTAGTGAACAGGGCAGAGATGGAGAAAGGGGGGTTACTAGTCTTCGTAGCAAGATGTCATTCATACCTATAGAGGAGAATAAATGTCTTAGGGTCTTGAGTAGGTAGTGAGATCCTTTAAAGTCCTTCGCATGTGCGCTTTCTTCTTTGCTATTTCTTCGCTCGTAAGTAAACAAATCTTGTAATCCACCTACGTCGTCTACAACATATCACTTCATCAATCATGTATCTTCCACAAGCATTAGACGTCTCGGGCGCCTCATCGTCACTACTCGAGGGCCGTCAACTCACCCGCACTCGATACACCACCCGTCGCCGTACACCATGGTCATCGTGGGGCCGATGGGTATTAGCAGGTATTCTCATCGCCGCCGCTCTAGTTCTCGTCTTTCTCATGCTGTAAGCTCCCTCGTCCTCACCTCATACTCTCGTTCCAAAAGCTAACATGACACAGATGTATCCGCAGTCGCAGAATGAAGAAGAACCGCGTCAAGGGTGCACCCATGACACAAGCGCCAATCCCATCAAATAACCATTTCGCAGGAGGAGGCCAACAAGCCCCGATGAGCAATGTTGATAATTATGGTTACTCGCAACCGCAGGGTCAGACTGGGTATGGTGGTGCGCCGCCTCCTGGTCCGCCACCAAATTATGGAGGTGGTGCGAATAATGGATACTATGGGCAGCAAAGCGGCGTTGCGCAACCTCAGGGTGCTCATTTCAAGTGAGAAGCGCGTGTACATGTATGTGTGAGATAGAGAAAGAGAGGGATAGGACGAGGAAATATGATGTTGTAATGATACCTATCTTGTGGTCGCACTTTCTTGATAAGGAGAAGGAGATTTCGTTTTTCTCTGGGCGTCTGGATGGGATGAGAAGAGATGGGATGATGTAATGATGTATTATTGTGGTTTGGGATGACGGAATCAGTTCTTGATAGCGACGACCATATATAACATAGAATAAAATGATGTCAACACCTTGATAATTAGTATCGACATGATATATATCTCATTCTTCTCGTGATGGAAACATGCCTAGTTTTTTATGATCTAGCGCTGCCACCTCTTCCACCAACATGACTTTGGGTCAGTCTAGTAGATAGGTAGCTTTCTTCCTTTTCAGATTCTGCACAATCTAGACCGACAGAATCGCTTGTTCACTTATTTGTTCATCTGTCATACTGCGACCGTCAGAGAACCATACCTCACCAAGCGATTCGATACACAAGAGCTCGCTTTGTGGATCTCCGCATTGTGAGAAGTGACTATCGCCTTGCCATGCCAAAAAGGCCTTGAAAATTGACGTTTTAGCCTGTTCACCTAGGTGGTGGTAAGAATACTTGACTGATGCATGTAACAGATACCAATGCAACACACATTTCTTTATGGACAAACGTTGCTGTTGTTAAGTCGATAGCTTAGATGAGTATATATCCCACGATGTAGCTTTGTGAAACCATCTGCAGAGATCCAATCAATAAATAGGTCGAATCGCAATCATACATTGCATGCTATTACATCCCAGAATATT
>Ga0247809_1000265_pt1 | contig 26898 bp, 16 predicted proteins | sample UWRJL104311B1_FD_180951 | JGI IMG/M metagenome (GOLD analysis project Ga0247809, IMG submission 180951) | Plant litter microbial communities from Arlington Agricultural Research Station in Wisconsin, United States - UWRJ-L104-311B-1 | ecosystem: Environmental > Terrestrial > Plant litter >...
ATAAAATATGGCATTAAATTATCAATTTAATAATTTAATATGTGATGCCCCATTAGCTTGAGCCTTAGGAATACAGGATAGTGCATCTCCTACTTTCGAAGGAATAACTGAATTACATGGTACATTATTATTTTATTTAACTTTAATTAGTTTAGGAGTAGCATGAATAGTAGGAACAAGTGTATATAATAGTAGTCTAATTTCTCATAAGTATTTAACTCATGGAACAATTCTTGAATTGGTATGAACAGTAGCTCCAGCTTTCATTTTAATTGCAATTGCTTTTCCATCGTTCCGTTTATTATATTTATTAGATGAAGTAGTATCACCAGGATTAACTTTAAAGGTAGTAGGACATCAATGATATTGAAGTGTAGAATATAGTGATTATGCAATTACTTCTAATGGAGATCCTATTACATTCGATGTATATATGATTCCAGATTCAGATTTAGATAACGGAGCCCCACGTCTATTAGCAGTAGATAATAATATTGTATTGCCAGTAGGAACTCATGTACGAATTGTAGTAACAGGAGCGGATGTAATTCATGATTTAGCTTGTCCTTCATTAGGATTAAAGATTGATGCATTGCCAGGACGATTAAATCAAGGTTCAACCTTAATTCAACGACCAGGCCTTTATTATGGGCAATGTTCTGAAATTTGTGGTCCACTTCATGGATTCATACCTTTATGTATTCAAGGAGTAAGTTTAGAAGAGTTTGTTGTATGATTACAGCGAAGCGCTAGTCAATAATCCCTTTATTCCTTTATTCCTTAATCTCTATTGCTTAGTATCTTGACTGTAAAAAATAGAATAAAAGATGATATCATTATTAGCTTCATTATCTGTATTATTACCAATTTTATTAAGTGTAGCATTTATAACATTGATTGAGCGTAAGTGATTAGCAGCAACTCAACGGCGAGTAGGACCGAATGCTGTAGGATTATGAGGTTTACTTCAGCCATTTGCAGATGCTTTAAAGTTATTAGCAAAGGAATGTGTAGTACCATCTCATGCATCAAAGGTTTTATTTTATGTATCTCCAGTAATTACTTTAGTATTTAGTCTATTAGGATGAACAGTCTTACCATTATCATCTGGAAGTTCATTATTAGAATCAAATTTAAGTATTTTATTAAGTTTAGCCTTATCTTCTTTAGGAATTTATGGAGTATTATTAGCAGGATGATCAGCAAATAGTAAGTATGCATTATTAGGTTCATTACGTTCAACTGCTCAAATAGTAAGTTATGAATTAATTTATGGATCTTCTGTATTATGTGTAGTATTAATTCATGGTACATTTAATTATAATGAAATTGTAGATCAACAAAGTTTATGAACAATTGTACCACTATTACCTGTAAGCTTTATTTATTGAGTATCAGCTTTAGCAGAGACTAATCGAGCTCCTATAGATTTACCAGAAGCTGAATCAGAATTCGTTGCTGGTTTCTTCACTGAGCATTCAAGTGTACCTTTTGTAATATTCTTTTTAGCTGAATACGGTAGTTTAGTTCTAATATCAGCTATTACTTGTCTATTATTCTTAGGAGGTTATCCAGTTATAATAAATCCTTTATTAGCTGGTACTATCTTAGGTTTAAAGACTACTTTCATTTGTTTATGTTTTGTATGAGTTCGAGCTACCTTACCTCGGTTACGTTATGATACATTAATAGAATTATGTTGAACTGATTTATTACCTGCTGCAATAGCTTTTGTATTATTAGTTCCTAGTCTATTAGTTGCCTTTGAAGCTTATTAATCTTATCTTATCTTCCCTAGATCTTCTTTTAATATTCCTTTAATAGCAGTAGAATGAAATATTAAATACAACAACAATAAGAGAATGTTAAATCGTAATTCTATTCAATTACATCCGTATCATATAGTATCTGTAAGCCCTTGACCATTATTAACTTCGTTTACTTTATTAAATTTAACAGTAGGAGGAGTACTTTGTTTCCATGGAGCTCTTTATGGGAACCTAGCAGTAAGTCTAGGATTCATTAGCACTGCAATAGCAATAGCAATATGATTCCGTGATGTAGCTTCCGAAGGTACATATTTAGGTGCTCATACATTACCAGTTCAATCAGGTTTAAGTTGAGGTTTTTATTTATTTGTATTAACAGAAGTAATATTTTTTGTAAGTTTATTTTGAGCCTACTTACACAGTGCATTATCTCCTACAGTAGAATTAGGTTCACAATGACCTCCAGTAGGAGTGTCAGCGATTGAGCCCTTTACTTTACCTTTATTAAATACATTTTTATTATTAGGCTCCGGAGCCTCAGTAACTTATAGTCATCATGCTTTATTAGGTGGTGATCGACGAGGTGCAATTTTAGGATTAATAATTACAATTCTATTGGCCTTACTATTTACGGCATGTCAAGCATTAGAATATTATAGTTGTGAATATACAATAGTTGATAGTGTTTATGGATCTAGTTTCTTTCTTGCTACTGGTTTCCATGGTTTACATATTATTATAGGTACTTGTTTCTTATGTACTTGTTTATGACGTTTAATTAGTTATCAGCATACACAACAACATCATTTAGGTACTGAAATAGGTATTTTATATTGACATTTAGTTGATGTAGTATGATTGATTTTATTTGCTTTAATATATGTTTGAGCTAGTCTTTAATCCCTCAATATCAGCGCCCAATTCCCCTCTGTGGCAAGAATGAGAGAAAGATTTTTCTCTTGTTAGCAATAGAATTATCTATATCATTATAACTTCGGCCTATGGCCTTTAATAAAAGAAACATAGTCTGCGGACCTTATTGAAACTTCACAGTTTCATCAAAAAGAATGAGTCTTGATCTGGCTCTTCTTAACTTTATACTAGCTCCTCTACATGCAAGTTAGGTTAAATAAAACCGAGCGTATAGCGAGTAGTACTTGGTATATCCAGTCACCTTAAGCAATGTTAAAAAGAATAGGCGTATAAGGAAGCTTATCATTGCAAGATGTAAAGCCGCTGTGGTAACAAACCACCGTTAAATTGAACGCAGCAGTAAGAAACAGTTCACAATGCCCAAAGATTATATACAATAGAATATATAATAGAATATATAATAGAATATACAATAGAATATATAATATAAAATATAATAGAATATATAATATAAAATATAATAGAATGGGTGATGGCGAGACTAGTATCCTTGTGGAAAAATAGTTCACGGAATATTACAAATTTAAATTGAAAAAGTAATAATATAAGTAGTGTCAAAGAAAGGTGCCAGCAGACGCGGTTATTCCTTTGCTGCAAAAGTTAAGAGTTTTAATAGGCTCAAAGGATTAGTAGGCAAGATATAATCTAGAGGAAGGAAAATAATAAGAGAAATGTACTTAGTTTAAGCAGTTACATGCTAACGACTACTGACACTGAAAAGAGTTTCTCTATAACCTACCTGACGCTGAGTAATGAAAACTGGAGTATTAAAAGGGATTAGATACCCCCTTAATTCCAAGTTGTAAAAGAAGCAGTGTAAAAAAACAAGTAGAAACACTGCCGCCTGAAGAGTAAATTAATCAAAATAAAATTCAAAGATCAAGAGTGATACCTTAAACCTATGTGGAGCCTGCTGTTTAATTCGACTATCCACGCTAACCTTACCGACTCTTGCATATATTGTAGAATATACAGGTGATGCATGGTTGAATTCAGTTTGTGTAATATTATTTGGTTAACTCCTTAAACGAACGCAACTTTAGGTATTCTATTGTATTCTATAATAGACAACCTATTAGCTACAAGCTAATAAAGAAAAGTTATTTCTAATCACATGTCCCTAATGAGTCGGGCTACAGGCGTGCTACTAAAAGTAACAGACAAACTTAACAAAGTAAAACGTTACATAATCGGATAATTTACTGCAATTCGTAAATTTAAAGTTGGAATATAGAGTAATCGTTCTAAGCATAAAACGGTGAAACTAAATCGAGGCATACTACTAACTGCTCGTCAAGGTCTGTTGATTTATTGCTTAGAAAGTATTATAAAATACCAACTCTCAATAGGTCCATGGATTTAAGTCGAAACAAGGTAGCTGTACAAGAATGTGTAGCTGACTGATATTTTTAATTTAACCCCTTGTTTATTGATTACAAACAACAAATAGTTACTATTAGGTTATACAAGTCTTTATTATTACTTAATTTAATTACTCAACTATGAGTCTAAGTGCTATAGAATGAATAGCTACTATTAGGTTATACTAATCTTAATTCACTACTTCCTGTCTTCGACCCATTGCGCACAGTGCTAAAGCCGCAACTCTGCGGCTAACTAATAGAAATATCTCTAACTTTACTTAATTACTCAACTATGAGTCTAAGTGCTATAGAATGATTAGCTACTATTAGACTATAGTAATCTTGATTATTGATGATCAACAATTACTATAAACTATTATATTGTATATTTATTGTATACCTATTGTATACCTATTAATGAAAGATGGATGAAGAGTGCTATAGCCGTTAACGGCTAGAAAGAAAGTAAAATGGACTTATTTTAAATATATGAGCAATAGTACAATAAAATTATATTAATAAAAAGGTAAACAGTGAAGTTTTTATTATAAATAAATGCCAATTTTAGCCATTTATTGAAAAAGTTGCCTTACTACCCCCTTGGAGCTCTGAAATTTAAGTAAAAACACAAACAATCAATAAAAAGTGAACAAATATAAAGTGTAACTAGTATAATATCCTACTATTGAAAAAACAAACAGAAAAAAAGAAAGAAAAAGTAAAAAAATAGATAAAATTGAGAATTTACACAATAATAATTTATTTATTTATTTATTTATTTATTTATTAATTAATTTATATATAAGTCTAACAGTGCAGCCGTAGGCGGAACTTGATTTGTTTATCTTCTTCGCTTTACAGCCTATAGAATATCTCGCTTAAGCTTTAATATGAGAGTTCACAAGCATTAGAACGTTCTAGCGCTAACTGCGGCCTGTAAAACTGCTAATATGCTTACTTTTGTGTTTACCTGAGTTTGATTAATTGAGCCTCTGGCCTCTGTTCTACAGAACTTTATCAAGGGATTTATTTATATATATTTATATTATATAAAAAAGAGAGCAGTTAAAAGTAGGGAAGCAAAGTGAAATGCAGAGCCACTAACTGAAAGTAAAAGAGTAACAATAATAATTATACAATAGCGTGAAAGATTAAGACTAGTAGTAATAGATGAACTAGTTTGAACTAATAAAGAAGAGACCCCAAAAGGTCCAACTATTTCAATAAGACCTCGATCAATAACCTTACTAATAATAAGAGCAAGATGAAGTATAAAGTAAGCAAAGTAATTAATAATATGATCAAGCCCCCACTTTACAGAAAGAAAGCGATAGAATGAATAAGACCAGTTATTATAAGCAATAAAATAGGGAGAAAAAAGTCCAATAGAACCTGCAATAAGGGTAACAACAAGAGGAATAAGCTTAATAATAGGACTTATAAAGAATTCAACTTCTGTAAGATGACTATTAGTTGGCAAGTTATTAGAAAGGAAAGGTGATCCAACTCCTGTATACATATCCTTAAGTAGGAATCCTATAGAAACTGAAAAGATTAAAAGAATAATCAAAGTAATATTTATAAATAGGTCATCAGCAAAGCGTGAGTGAATAGAATAATAAACACTAGGTCGAGCATGTGCCTTAGAATAAAATGTCATATAAATAAGTCGCATAGAATAATAACCTGTTAAAGCAGCTGCAAAAGTAGCTAAACAATAAAGAACAAGAGGTAAAACTGTAAATTGAACAAAATTTAATTCAATAATAAGTTCCTTAGAATAGAAACCTGTTAAAAAAGGTAAAGCTATTAAACTAAGTGACCCAACAATTAAAGAAATATAAGCTATAGGTAAAAAGAATATAAGACCACCTATTCGACGAATATCTTGATTATCTCCAATAGAATGAATTACAGCTCCAGCACCTAAAAAGAGTAAAGCCTTAAATATAGCATGATTGATTATATGGAATAAAGCAATATTAAATTCTCCAGCTCCGATAGCAATAAATAAGTAACCTATTTGAGAACAAGTACTAAAGGCAATAATACGCTTTAAATCATTTTGTAAGAATCCGACTGTACCTGCAAATACTGCAGTAAGTGATCCAATAATACCAGTAAAAATAAGAATAGAATCAGATTGATCTAATATAGGACTTAAACGTAATAGTAGGAAAGCCCCAGCTGTAACAAGGGTAGCAGCATGAATAAGAGCAGATACAGGAGTAGGTCCTTCCATAGCTTGAGGTAATCAAGTTTGTAAACCAAATTGAGCTGACTTAGCTATAGCAGCAATAAGAAGAGTAATAACAATAAGAGTATAACATGTTGTCTGTGCACTTACTGCAATGATACTATTAAAATTAATACTATTACAAAGTAAGTAAGAGAAATATATAGCGATAGATAAAGCTACATCTCCTATACGATTGATAATGAAAGCTTGTAAAGCTGATTGACTAGCTGAAAGACGAGTATATCAGAATCCAATTAGTAAATAAGAAGATAAACCAATCAATTCTCAACCAACAAATAGCTGTAAAAGTGAAGATGAAGAAACTAATAATAACATAGACGCAGTAAATAGGCTCAAGTATGCTATAAAACGTTGTGAGTGTGGATCATGAGCTATATAATTAACAGAATACAAATGAACACAAAAAGAAATAAGAACAACTGGGAACATAAGACTTAAAGACAAACTGTCAAGTTGCAAACTTCAATCAGCATTGAGTAAACCAGAGTTAATGAAAGGGAAAAAAGAGAAATAAATATTACCAGCAAATAGAAAATCTATTATAGTAAGTAATAAAGTTAACAAAGAGAAAAAGAGTATAATAACAGCAATAATATGACTTCCTGTAACTCCAACATAACGTCCTAAAAATCCATTAGAAAAGGCACTTAAAATAGTAAATAAGATAATCAAGCATGACATAGTTTATAATAATAAAGCGTCAATAGACCCTCGTAAACGATACATAGTTGTAACTAAAGCTAAAGCGATAGCTGACTCAGCTCCTGCGATAGTAATAATATATAATACAATAAGTTCTCCGTCAAAATCATAAAGTAAGTAAGCAGCATTTAAACAAACTATACTAGCTCCTAATATTAATAATTCTAGAGATAGAATTATATGAATAAGAGACTTAGTATTTACTATAAGTCCAATAAGACCTAATAAGAAAGTGAATATTCCTATTGATAACATATATTTATTATAACCTTTTGGTTCTAACCAAAGAACTAATACTATAATACAATTCGACATATTAACGAACTAAGAAGGACTCGAACCTTCAAAGATGCCCTGACAAGGCACAGTGTTACCTTTACACTATTAGTCCACCGCTTCGATACTAATACTACATTATTACATTATTATTCTAGTCTACTTATTTACACCTATGCCTACGCATATACCTACGCCTATACTTACGCCTATTATATATATATTTATTTATATTAGTATTATAAAACTACTCTCAGGAATGAGAGGAGTTGCACCTCTGTTGTTCGGTTTGAAGCCGAAAATGTTAACTTCTACATTACATTCCTTTAGGGGGGCATTCCGCCCGGAAGGCCTATGAAAGACCTGCGCGATTCGAACACGTTAAATAACTTGGTTGCAACAAGTCCTACACAACCAGTGTAGTACAGACCTTAGCCTACAGCTATTAAAGAACAGGATAAGGCTGGAATTGAACCAGCAGGCCCTTGGGCAACGACTAGCAATCGTTTTATCTTACCAATGAAAACTTATCCACTGTATTCTTTTACAAATAGAATGTAAGCTATAAAATGATATAAGGGATTATTATAGCGTAGCGCTAGCGCTATAGCTATCGCTATCTAAAAGTGTATTTTCTAAAAGACCACTTAAAGGAACAAGTAAGAAGAAGTAGGCAAAATATAGAGAAGTAGCAATAGCCCCTATAGCTACAAAGGGAGCTTCAACATGTTGTGAACCTAATCAACCTAACATAAAGAAATCAGCAACAAAGATTCAGAAAAGGAATCGACCTAAAGGACGGAACTGGTGTCCTCGTAAACGTGCAGTATCAAGTAAAGGCATTAAAAGAAGAACTAATAAAGCACCTAATATAGCACAAACACCTCCAACCTTTGAAGGAATAGATCGTAAAATAGCATAAAAAGGTAATAGATATCATTCTGGAACAATACTTCCCGGAGTTACTATAGGATTAGCTACAATATAATTATCACTGTGTCCTAATAAATTAGGAGTATAGAAAATTAATAAACTTAATACAAGTGCAGCAAAGGCAAGTGTAACAGCATCCTTAAAGAGGAAATAAGGTGCTATAGCTAAACGATCGTAATGTGAGGTAACACCTAAAGGATTACCACTACCATTTTGATGTAAAGTAAGTAAATGTACAGCAGTGAGAGCAGCAAGGACGAATGGCAGTAAAAAATGAAGTGAATAGAATCGATTAAGAGTAGCACCACTAACACTGAATCCACCTCAAATAAATTGTACTAAGTCTCCACCAATTCAAGGAAGAGCACTTATTAAATTAGTAATAACAACAGAACCTCAAAGACTCATTTGACCTATAGGTAATACATAACCTAAGAAAGCAATAACAATTAAAAGAATTAATATAATAACTCCAATAGATCAAGGTATAGTTCGAGGAGCCTTATAAGATCCATAGTATAGACCTCGAGCTACATGTATATAAATACAAACGAAGAATAGAGAGGCTGTATTAGCATGTAAGTACCGTAAAACTCAACCACTATTAACATCTCGTATAATAGCTTCAACACTATCAAAAGCTTCATTAAGGGAAGGTACATAATGTATACTAAGTAAAATACCAGATAATAATTGAATAATTAAACAAGCACCTAATAAACTTCCGAAGTTTCACATATATGATAAATTAGAAGGTTGTGGAGAGTCAACTATATAACTATTTAATAAACCTAATACAGGATTTGACTTTAATAGACGCATAGAAAGATAATATAATTAGCTATATTTATATACAAGCAAATAGTGGTACACTTTATGCCTTTTACTTTGCCTGTTGTCTATAACTAGACCTATAAACTTTCTTTTATCGCATATACTTTTCTGTTTATGGCCTATAGTATCATTTACGTCCACCCTATTATAGCAATTGTAAGATAAGAGTAACCTGTAATTCGGCTTATATACTATCGTCTTCGGCTGTATCTACGCTCTAGTCTACTTACTATAGTATACTTTCTCTACCCTACTTACTATAGTATACTTTCTCTACCCTACTTACTATAGTATACTTTCTCTACCCTACTTACTATAGTATACTCTCTATAGCATACTCTCTATAGTATACCTTCTATAATAGGTAATCTATAGTATATAATCTATAGTATATGATCTATAGTATATTCTCTATAGTATGTTGCCCATAGCAATTGTAAGATAAGAGTAACCTGTGTATACCTCATTACTATCTGCCTATACTCTAGGGCGCCTGCGGCTAGCATAAGATAGAATAGCATAGTATTATTGTTGCGCTTTTGCGCTTTGCTGATAGTAGTAGAATAGCCTAATGGTGGAATCGAACCACAAACTTTCAAAAAGAAAGAGAGCCTCCACAAGGCGCCTTTGAGACCACTCAAAAGCATTAAGCATACGATTAGTGGGACTTGAACCCACAAGGAAACTCCACTGCATCCTAAATGCAGCCTGTCTACCATTCCAGCATAATCGTGTAAGCTGTAGATTATAGTATAGCAACATAGCATGGTGCTACGCTGGCGCTACGCTGGCGCTACGCTGGCGCTACGCTGGCCAGGGATAATTAATAAAGTAATGAAGAAAGAGAAAAATGAATAAGTTGTAATACAGGGGAAGGGAATAGACCTCAAAAAAGAGTAAGGAAGATTCAAGGAGTAAGTACATGAAACTCTCGTCGGTTCAAATCACTGGCATGTAGAAGGTAAGGGGAATAACGTCCTATAGAAAGTCGAGCATAAAGTCACAAACCATAAGCAGCAGCAAGAACAACACTAAATGCAGCAAATGAACCAATAACAGCAGAACGCTCAAAAGCACCTAAAATAGATAAGAATTCACCTACAAAATTCATTGATAAAGGGACTCCAATATTACCTATAGTAGCAAAAAAGAAGAATAGAGTAAATAAAGGCATAGTGTTAAGTAATCCTCGATAATAACGAATGATTCGTACATGGAATCGATCATATAAGACTCCTCCAATTAAAAAGAATAAAGCAGGACTAATGAAACCATGTGCAAAAGAAAGAACAATAGCTCCAGAAAGTCCAATTAAAGAATTAGAAAAGAGACCTAATACTACAATACTTATATGAGCAACAGAAGAAACAGCAACTAAGGCCTTAGTATCAACTTGACGTAAAGCTGCTAAACTAGCATAGATTATGCTAATGATAGCAATAGTTTGTACTAATGGAGTAAAGTGACTACTAGATTGCGGTAGAATATCAAGTAACAATCGTAAATAACCAAAAGTAGCTAACTTAAGGACTAGTCCTGCTAAAACAATAGATCCTCCAACAGGTGCTTCAGCATGAGCTCGAGGTAATCACATATGTAAAGGTACTAAAGGAGTCTTTACAGCTAAAGCAAAGAAAATAAGAAGTCAAGCAATATTATATGACCCATTAACTGCAAACTTGATAACAGTAAAATAAATAGATCCTGAAGTAAGAATTAATATTAACAAACCAATTAATATAAATAAAGAACCAAGTAGAGTATATAAAAATAATAAATAAGATGCTCGTTGGCTATTATTACCACCAAATAATCCTATTAAAATAAATAAAGGAATTAAGGCAGCTTCAAAACTAACATAGAAAGTAATAACATCACTACTTATAAATACACTTAAAAGACAACTTTCAAGAAATAATATAGAAGTATAATAAACAAGACTATTCTTTTGAACACTATTTCATCCTGCTAACAATGCACTAGGCATAGTAATAGTAGTTAAAAGTACAAATAGATCTCCATAATGAATAGAATTATAAGTTAAGAGTGTTAAAGAGAGAAAGAAAGTAATTACACTTACAATTATAGCAGTCATTCGATGCATTAATCGTAGATTAATAATAAGAAACAAAGCTCCAAATGCAGGGAAGAAAACTAAGATAGTTTGATAAAAGGAAAACATATATCACTTAATTGCGTTTTACTATTTAACATAAAGTTTGAGAATATGCACGAGTGGACTTGAACCACTATAGGTTAGAACCCCTTTGCGCTTAAAACAAATCTGTATACCAATTCCAGCACATGCATCTTTTTATTCTTATAAACTTATACATCTTTAATCTATAGTATATAATCTATAGTATCTACACTTATATAATCTATAGTCTATAATCTATAGTCTATAATCTATAGCATCTACACTTATATAATCTATAGTATGTGATCTTTGGTATATAATCTCTAGTCTTTAATCTATAGTATATGATCTGTAGTATATAACCTGTAGTATATAATCTATAGTATATAATCTATAGCATTTACACTATAGCATCTACACTATAGTTTCTAACCTATAATCTATACACTTATACATTTATAACCTATAGTCTCTAATCTATATATCTTTATTTATCTTCTTTATTTACCTTCTTTATTTATACTTGTCTGTCCTTGTCTCTACCCTCTCCATCTTTCTTTCTCTCTTTCTTCTACTCCCTCCTGCGCTTCGCTGTAGCTCTTCTATCCTCTCCTCGTCCCCTCTGTCCTCTAGCTCTCTTATCTTTCCCCGCCTCGGGCCTTCGGCCCTCGGCCATTGGAACTACGAAATCATCCCCTTTTATCTACCTCTACGCCTATACTATAGGCTGATAAGCTTCTAAATCAATCTCCACCTACAGGTACTCTAAGATAAGAGTAACCCTTCGTCTATGGCTCTACAGGTATAGCATGGTATGCTAATACCGTCTACGACATCTACAATAATAGTATTATTCGGTATACGTGCTTTAATATAATCTAATATAATATAATATAATCTAATCCCGTCTCTGTCCCTACATCTAGATCCGTCTAATGTACTACTATAGAATGATCTACAGCTATACTATAGAATGTCTATCTATCTTTAATATACGCCTATAGCCTCTGCCTTCCCTTTAGGAAGGCCTATAAATAGATACCTATAGGAAGAGTGCAATGACGCCTTAACCATCTTCGTGTATACTATAGAATGATCTACAGCTGTAGATCGCGCTCCGGTGAACGTAACATACGTTACCAGCTCTACGCCTCTACTCTTCTATGCCTCTACTCCTGAACTAACATAGTCTATAGATCTTGATCTATACGTCTCCGTCTATATTTTCATTAGGATCCTCGGACTCTAAGGCTATACAACTATCAGCGTAGCGCAATAGAATGCCTTATGGCATAATATTCGCCTAACCTTTGTCGGCCTATAGTAATATTAGTATCTTGCTATAAAGCAAGAGAAAATAGCACTGAGAGCAGCGAAGCGCTGGCAGAATTCCTGAATATATATACGTCTTAACGGCAAAAGTATATACGTCTTTATACACAAGCTACTATACTATAGTATGGTAAAATGAGAAAAGGTAAATCTATACTAGCGTCCACTCGGATTTGAACCGAGTTTTACCACTTGGAAGGCGGTAGTAATGACCAATATACTATAGACGCTTTATAAAAGAGAGCTCATATAAATGGAACGCCCGAATTGAACGGACACTGATTGTGCCGAAAACAATTGCACTACCATTATGCTAGTCCCATAGGCAGCAATGATAATTGTACGCTGTTATAATTATTTCCGAACGGAGAGAGGGGAAAGATTAAGCTGTAAAACAGCATAAAGCACCACGTGGAGTTGAACTCACGATAACTGGGTCATGAGCCTAGTGTATTGACCATTATACTATAGTGCTAAAATAGTGCTTAACGATGAATTCGAATCACCACTAACTCCTTATGAGGGAGCAGGTCTACCATTAACCTAGTTAAGCGTAAAAGAGGGATAATAGATCTAGCCGCAAATAGTTAGCCTTTATTGAATTACAATAGAGCAAAATCGAGATCAAGATCGAGATAGAGCTGTCTATCCCCTTATTCGGATTAATAGTACTATAAATGAGGGAAAGTAAATAAAACCTTTAGCAAAAACTTAATGCTTACTTTAAGGTAATTAAATTAAACAACTTTAAAGAGCTTCTAGGTATAAAAAGAAAAACAAACTAATGAGAAGGATGAGTGTGTATACACAAAGCGATAGGCCCGATTATAGCTGTAAGTAAAAGTAAAGAAACAAGAAGAAAATGGAAAGCACTGTAACCATAAAATGCATCTGCAAATGCTTGAATATCAGAGAAAGCAAACAAATGAGTGTATCCAGGGCCCAATGTAGATTGCATAGTAATAGTATTATTAGACATAACTGTGTGAGTAGGTACAGTAGAATAAAAAGTGACAAAGGCTAAAGTAGCAACTGAGAAAGTAATAGGAAAGAAATTAGTATAGGACTTACCAGTATGAATAATTTCTGAATCTCGAACATTAATTATTATAATAACAAAAAGAAATAATATAGCAACAGCTCCAACATATACAACAACATAAAGTAAAGAAACAAAAGAGAAACCTTGTAAAAAAAGAATACAAGCTAGGAAAGTTGTAAATAGAATAAGTGCTAAAACACTAATAACTGGACTGCTAGTAGTAATGACTAAAAGTGCTGCAACAGGTAAACAATAGATCAAGAAAGTTTCAATGAATAACACAACTAAAATAGCCTAAGCAAAGGGGAAAGAAAGAGAAACTAAGCTTCAAGTTGGATTTGAACCAACACTAAGACAGTAACAGTGTCTTGCGCTACCTTTACGCTATTGAAGCTTTTATTTACTCTCTTACTTACTTACTTACTTATTTACTTATTTACTTATTTACTTATTTACTATAGTATGATAAGTAATAACTACAACTCGGCCTACGGCCTACGATCTACGGTCTACGATCTACGGTCTACGGTCTACGTCTTCACTATATTCTGCCTGCAGTTTACTGCTTACTTACTTATTTACTATAGTAGCGCTTCGCTGATCCTTATATAGGCCTGGCCTTTCAGCGAAGCGCTATAGGCCCTTTGGCTATAGTAGTCATTACTACAACTCGGCCTTCTGCCTGCAGTTTACTGCTTATTTACTTACTTACTTATTTACTATAGTATGATAAATCATTACTACAACTCGGCCTACGGCCTACGATCTATGATCTACTAACTAACTGCGCAACGCTGCGTTAGGCTGCTTACTATAGTATTATGAACTGTTTATGAATCGCTACAACCATAGCGGAATCGAACCACTTTAAAAACCGAGACCCAAACTCGGTGCCTTGCCACAAAGCAGATGGTTGTTATTAACTTAGATGTTAATGGCGCTACGCTGGTAAGGGGTTAATGAATAGCAGCCCGTTGATCAGTAAAATGCAATGCCCCTGAAGCAATTTCAACAACAAACCCAATAGTAAGAATAATGTAAAATAGAGCAGCAATAGCAAACCCATAAACATTAACTCCAGCGAGGTATGAGCCGAGCGGGTAGAGTAAAGAGACTTCTAAATCAAAAACAATAAAAAGTAGACCAACTAAATAATATTGAATAGTAAAAGGAGCTCGAGTTTGACCATAAACAGGTTGCATACCACATTCGAAAGGACTGAGCTTTTCAGTGTCTGGCATATGAGCTGCAATAAAAAGATTAATAGCAAGTAAAATAATAACAAGAAGAACAACACAAATTAAGTAAACAATCATTAATTGCGCTACGCTGAAGTAAATAAAAGAAGAATTTGTTCAAGCGTGTTAGCCTCAAGGCAAACAAATAAGGAAACAATAACAATAACAGATAAAAAACCAGTTATTTGATAATGAACCTTTTGATTTGTATAAGTGTTTGCGATAGGATTATTTATTATGAAATAAATAACTCGCAAGTAATAGAAAGCCCCAATAGTACTAGTAATAATAGCAATTAATAAAAGAAAGTAAGCATCAGATGCAACAAGTGCATAAAAGACTTCAAGCTTAGCAAAGAAACCAATAAAAGGAGGAATACCTGCTAAAGAAAAGAAAAGAGCAATTAAGGATAGACTAGCAGCCGGTAGAATATGTAAACTACTCTTTAATGAAGAAATAAGTCCTTGTTCTTGATTACCCTTATTTAGAATTTCAAAAGCGAATAGACAGGCAATAGTAGTAAATGCATATTGTAGAATATAAATTAAGAAAGTATAATCAGAACACAATAAAGAAGCTGAAATAGTGAGATATCCCATATGAGTAATAGATGAAAAAGCTATTAAACGACGAAATTGAACTTGTTGAATACCCCCAATAGAACCAATAACTAAGGAAAGAGCTGTAAAAAGGTAAACAATAGATATAGGAACTATTTCAGAAAGGAAAAGATTAAAGAAGGATAATACCCCAATCTTAGGCACAATAGAAACAAAGGCTATAGTAAAGTTACTAATAGAACCATAAACATCTGGAGTTCATTGATGTAAAGGAGCTAAACCTAACTTAAAAGCACAACCAATAAATAATATAGTATAAGCAACTAATTCCATGTTACTTTGTTCTGATACAAGTATTAAAGCAGTAAAATCAAGTACCCCAGTATAAGAATATAATAATCCTATAGCTAATAATATAATAGAACTGGCTGTAGCACCTAAAATAAGGTATCGTATAGAAGCACTAACAGCGCTTTGCTGCAATTCATTAATCTGACCCTTTCCTGCCTGGATCCCATTAGCAACTAAAAGGTAAGCAGTGAAAGATTGTAATTCAATAGACAATAAAAAAGTGATAAGATGATTAGCTTCTGTAAGTAACATAGCTCCACAACTACATAGTAATTGTATAGCAGCGAATCGCTGATGAATAGAGCTATTTATTGAATCATAGCTAAGTACAGTACAACAAAGAGAAATGAATAAGATGACTATTAAAAGAGAAGAACTTAAAGGAGAAATGGCTATATAGCCATTATATAATTCCAACTTACCTAAATATTCAAAAGGAATAAAGAATATAGCAGTAGACAATAATAAAGTATAAAGACGATTAGAGCCTACCTTAACTGGAGTAACAGCATTCACTGAAATTAGAACAATCAAACCTAAGATTACCATAGCGCTTTGCTGCTATTATTCTATTACGTATATACTATACATCTCGCCTAAGGCTAAATAGCCTTAACAAGGGCCAATTGGCCCCCTGGCTTTGTTCGGAAATCTATGAGCTAGGCAGGAATCGAACCATGCGTTGACTAAGTCATCTGGATTACAATCAGACCTGATACCACTACAGAACTAGCTCGAACAACTTAATTTAGCTAACAGCTATAGTCTACGGCCTTATTTATTCATTTATTCATTGTTGTCTATGATTACAGTAGAATGCCCTTGCCGCGATTTGAACGCAGACTTAAAGCTCTTCAAACTTCCGCTCTACCATTGAGCTACAAAGGCTAAAACTTGAGCGTAGCGCAAGAAAGTATGGAGTCTGGCGGAACCGAACCGCCCTTAATTGCATGCAAAGCAATTGTGATACCACTACACTAAGACCCCGTTTTGTTTCACCTTCCCCCCGGCTACCCCCGGCTACCCCCGGCTACCCCCGGCTACCCCCGGCTACCCCCGGCTAGCCCTGGCTAGCCCTGGCTAGCACTTAAAATATAACAACTATGGAAAGGAAGGGTTCGAACCTTCAATAATGCTGCCAAAGGGCATTGTGATTCCATTTCACTACTATCCAATCGCTTTGTTCGGATTATTATTTGATAACATTACGCTAACTAAGTTGCCAAAGGCCTGAATCGAACAGACATTGCCACATTACAAAAGTGGAATCTTACCTTTAGATTACTTGGGCTAATCACTGGCGAATGATGAAACTAATTACTATCAGCAAAGCGCAATGATAAGGGGTGAACTAACCTAACCATAAAGAACTAGGAAAGCAATTATAGTAGCGAAAAGACCTGTAGCTTCACTAAGGGCAAATCCTAAAATAGCATAAGAAAACATTTGACCTCGAAGAGCAGGGTTTCGTGAAACACCAGAAATTAAAGAAGAGAAAATAAGACCAATACCAATACCGGCTCCAGAAAGTCCAATAGCAGCAAGTCCAGCTCCAATAGCCTTCATAATAAAAGAAATAATAAGTTAAGAGTAACTCCGTTAATAATACTCAACTAATATAAGATTACCAGATAGAATTCTTTAGAATTCATAGTGTAATAGCGAGTGTAATACTGTAATTACAGTAATAAAAGCTAAATAATTAAAATAAAGATATAATGCCTCAATTACAGCCATTTTATTATACTCAGGAACTTTTTTCAGTTCTATTTGCTTTAACGCTTCTAACCTTTTTCATAAGTTGCTACTTTATACCTGCAATAACTAGTCTGCAAAGTATCCGACGTTACATAATTTCTTTATAGACTATAATCCCTTAATGATAAGCGCTTCGCTGTAATTGTATACTACTACTTTTATTCTCGATAATAGCCATCTTAGAATTATAGACCTTATAGAATAACAGTTGTTTTATAATAAGTACATTTTCAATTATAGATTACTTTCTTTCATTTCTGTAAAATTATACATGGGTAAAATTTAAAGTCAAATCTAATAAAAAAAGCCAAAAAAACCCGTTTTTTGAAAAAGCTCCCTTACTACCCCCGCGCTTTGCTGGGAGCACTTAAATGCGCTACGCTGAAGTAAAAACACAAACAAAATATAAAACCTAATAAAAGTGAAAGTGTAAGTAAGATAATAAGCTATTAAAAATGATAAAAACAAAATGAAAAGTAAAAATAAAAGCAATCGATCCCCTCGCTCCGTTCGGACTACTTTTTCATTATTTTATCGATTTATTAATTAATTTATTAATTTATTAATTTATTGATTTATTGATTTATTGATTTATTTATTTATTGATTTATATATTTATATCTTTACATATTGTAAAATGAACTAAGGCCAAAGGCCGAGTAAGATGAACAAAGTTAAAGAACGATAGACCACGAACCCAAACGGCGTTCTACTGGTAGGCTCAGATTACAGCGTAGCGCAGTGAAAGGTAACAAAGAAAGTATAACTGGTTCACTTATTACTCATATATTTATATATTGTAAAATGAACTAAGGCCAAAGGCCGAGTAAGATGAACAAAGCTAAAGAACGATAGCCCACGAACCCAAACGCCGTAGGCTCAGATTATGAGTGAAAAGCAACAAAGATAGTATAACTATTTACTTATTTATTTATTTAATTATATCCATTATGTCCAGTAAAATGAATGAAGGCCAAAGGCCGAGTAAGATGAACAAAGCTAAAGAACGATAGCCCACGAACCCAAACGCCGTAGGCTCAGATTATGAGTTAATAGTAACAAAGAAAGTATAACTACTTACTCATTTACTCATATATTTATATATTGTAGAATGAATGAAGGCCAAAGGCCGAGTAAGATGAACAAAGCTAAAGAACGATAGCCCACGAACCCAAACGCCGTAGGCTTAGATTAAGAGTGAAAAGCAACAAAGATAGTATAACTATTTAACTATTTGTTTATTTATTTATATCCATTATATCCAGTAAAATGAGCTAAGGCCAAAGGCCGAGTAAGATGAACAAAGCTAAAGAACGACAGACCACGAACCCAAACGCCGTAGGCTCAGATTATGAGTAAATAGTAACAAAGAAAGTATAACAGGTTAACTAGTTATTTACTTAATTATATCCATTATATCAGTAAAATGAATAAAGGCCAAAGGCCGAGTAAGATGAACAAAGCTAAAGAACGATAGACCACGAACCCTAACGCCGTAGGCTCAGATTATGAGTTAAGGGTAACAAATAAAGTATAACTACTTACTAATTTGTTTATATATTTATATTTTGTAAAATGAACTAAGGCCAAAGGCCGAGTAAGATGAACAAAGTTAAAGAACGATAGCCCACGAACCCTAACGCCGTAGGCTCATATTATGAGTGAAAAGCAACAAAGAAAGTATAATTATTTACTTATTTGTTTATTTATTAATATCCAGTAAAATGAACTAAGGCCAAAGGCCGAGTAAGATGAACAAAGCTAAAGAACGACAGACCACGAACCCAAACGCCGTAGGCTCAGATTATGAGTTAAAAGCAACAAAGAAAGTATAATTGGTTAGCGCTGTATTTGTTTATTTATTTATATTTTTATATATTGTAGAATGAATGAAGGCCAAAGGCCGAGTAAGATGAACAAAGCTAAAGAACGATAGCCCACGAACCCAAACGCCGTAGGCTCAGATTATGAGTGAAAGGTAACAAAGAAGGTATAACTGGTTCACTGATGACTTATTTAATTATATCCATTATATCAGTAAAATGAACTAAGGCCAAAGGCCGAGTAAGATGAACAAAGCTAAAGAACGATAGCCCACGAACCCAAACGCCGTAGGCTCAGTTTATAAGTAAATAGTAACAAAGAAGGTACAATAGAATAGCGCTGTACTTGTATATATCCAGTAAAATGAACTAAGGCCAAAGGCCGAGTAAGATGAACAAAGCTAAAGAACGATAGCCCACGAACCCAAACGCCGTAGGCTTAGGTTATGAGTAAAATAGTAACAAAGAAGGTATAATAGAATAGCGCTGTACTTATATATATTCAGTAAAATGAACTAAGGCCAAAGGCCGAGTAAGATGAACAAAGTTAAAGAACGATAGCCCACGAACCCAAACGCCGTAGGCTCAGATTACAGCGTAGCGCAGTGAAAGGTAACAAATAAAGTATAATGAAATAACAAAAAGATGACAGCGTAGCGCAGTAAGAGAGTAAGTAAGTAAGATTGCAATAAAAAAATATAAATAAAATAGTTAAGAATAAAATAAAAAAGAAAAATTTAAGGTGAAAGCATTTTGATAGACACAAAGGTCAGGAAGTAAAGAATTACAAAAATAGAATAATAAAAGCCAAAAAGGCGTTCAAAAGCAAAAGCTTAAAAAACCTCGCAATTCTGAAAGGAAGAATCCAAGTAAGATAAGAATCTTTTAGTAACGCGAGTGAAAAAAGAAAAAGCTGCTCATAAACTATAAATACTAAAACAGTCAATCTTTACAGAAAGTAGGAAAAGCTGACTTTAAAGGTAAAAGTCCTTATATGTATATACAGTAAAATGAAAAAAAAAGTATAGATTTGAAAAAAAAAGAAATCTAATTTTTAAAGCAGAAGCGACTCCTGAGCCAATAGTGAAAAGTACTGTGAAGGAACTGTTGAAAAAAATGAAATAAGACAAATCAAAATACAATAAGCAGAGAAAGTTAGAAATAATAATCTCGTACCTTTTGCATAATGGACCAGCAAGAACATAATATTAGCAAAGTAAAAGCTATAAATAGAGTAAGTGCTGTAATCCAGCAAAGCGCAAGTTAATATTATGAGGTCCGAAAACACGTGATTTTTACATAAGCAGGTATAGCCGTAGGCGTAATGACCGAAGAGTAACCCGTTGTAATGTGTTCTTGAGACTTATGTAAGGCAGTGAAATGCTATTCTAACGTGTATAGCTGATTTTCTCCGAAAGGTGTCTAAGCACCCAATATAATAAAAAAGTTTTAAAGTACAACCCTGGAACAAGGGTAGGGAGTGTTAACGCAAACTTTATCTTTGTACTAACTTCGGAAAGTAAAACCTGTAAAATGATATTGTCCGTTTAAAGGCACTAACGTCTTTAAACTTGAGGGAAAGAGCCCTAAACTTAGCTTAAGGTCTACAATATTTATTTAAAGATAAGGGTTAAATATAAAATACAGTCAACCAGTGAGCTTGGAAGCAGCTATTCTGATAATGAACGTGTAATATCGTATTGAGCTATAAACATTAACTCCCAAATATAAGTATAAATAAATAACCGACAGCAAGTGAGTATACTTGTCCTAGTATCTCGGTAGGAGAAACGTTTTACTATAGAACAGTAAAAGTGAGAATGCTGGTATGACTAACGAAAAAGCAAACGCTTTGCCCTAATGCACAAGGTAAAATTAAAAAAAAATTGTAATATCGGCCTCTAAAAACTTAATTTTCTGAAAAGAAGAGTTTGATGAGAAACAAGGTATACTTACTATGAAAAGAAACCTATTTAATACCGTTCTAAAACCAACGCTGGTGTGCTGTAGAAATAACTACAAGGGTTAGAGATAACGGTGTTTAAGGAACTCGGCAAATTAACCTGTAAGTTAGACGATAAGGGTTATTCCTATAATTTACTGTATACAATATGATTTATAATAGAATAGTATATATACAATAAAATAGGATAAAAAAGAGCTGCGACTGTTTACTCAAAACACAGTACTATGCAAATCTATAAAAGGAGCAGTATATAGTATGAAATCTGACCAGTGCCTTTTTATTTCTATTTAACAGTGAAAGCTGTAAGATTAAAAAAGAAAGGTAAACGTAAGCCTTAACTATAAGGGCTCTAAGGTAGCATAACTCCTTGGCCAGTAATTATGGTCGTGCATGAATGATGAAACGATGGCTCGACTGTCTCAAACACCGACTCCGTGAAATTGTAAAGGTTGTGCAGATACAATCTAAGTGCATTTACACAAAAAGACCCTATACATCTTTACTTGTTTTAGTTGTCCTTTTTTTAATTTAAACTTATAAATTTAATAAAGTTTATCAATTAATAGTTAAGTAATAATAAATAGCTAATGCTTTACTGTAATTAGCTAATTATAAAAGAGACTTGTAACAAGTTTACCTGGGGCGGGTTCCAATAAGAAAGTACCATTGGACTTCATAAGGTTGGTAGCATGAATAGTTTCATAAAATTGCGCTTCGTTGTAGTGAATTTTAAAGCATTGAATGGAAGAAACCGGCTTGAGACTAAATATCAATAAATATTAGTAGGACTAAAGTCTGACATAGTGAACGGTTTCTGTAAAAGAAAATAGAAACCCTAAGAAACAAAGATACGTTAGGGATAACAGGCTAGTACTCAGGGAGAGTTCACATCAAACTGAGTGTTCGGCACCTCGATGTTGACTCAACACATCCTGAATCTGCACAAGGATTCAAGGGTTAGACTGTTCGTCTATTAAAGTGTTACGTGAGTTGAGTTTAATAGTGCGACTTGCAAAGTTGTAGTGTGTAATAAGGTGAGAGCCCTTCAGAACTGTTACTTGTTCTGTGTCTACTTTGAGGTGCATTTTTAGTAATGAAAGTGTGCTAAGCTCAAAGAACAATGTAGTCCCTACTTTTAACACTAAAAGGTATACGCTAGACAAGAAGAATATGGTTAATGAAAGTAAACATATGGTTAAAACCTCGTTATCAACAGCATTTAAGTGTTTAATATATGAATGCAAAGGAAGCCTGATACTATTTTTATTAGTGGTAGTATTAAGTAATAAAGCGTTTCCGGGGTAGAGTATGAACCTAAGTTCTTCAATAAGGTACACATTACGAAACAAGGTAAGCCCAATATATACTTTTTTGTTATAGAATACAGACAATAACAACAAGAAAGAGGTAATCTTGCAAGAGATTATATCATATAGTGGGTAAAAGACTAGTTAAAAAGCGAATGACATTTAGTAATAGAATGTATAGGTAAAATAACCAATTTGAAAGAATGCTGACTTAACTTATGGGTTCAACATCAAAATATATTCAATTTTGAATGCATGAAAGATTATAATAGAATTAAGTAATGTGAGAATGTGTGAGAACACATGATAGTTGCGCGTGAGCTGTATGCGGTGAAAGTCGCACGTACAGTTCTTAGGGGGGGAAAACCTGAGAAGGTCTACCTATCCCAATCGTTGTGAAACAGTATCGATTTTCTGTTATGTACTTAAAGTTTAATAGGTTTTTTAATCTTTTGTACGAAAGGACCAAGATTGATTGCTCCATTGTTTACTATTGTAATCTATTTATTAATTAATTAATAAATGGCGTACAGTAGAATGCTACAGCAAAGAAGAGTACTACTGAAAGCATCTAAAGTTGGAAACTCACAACCTTAAAACTAGTAGGCAGGTATACTACCTGGTTTAAAAGATGAAATGTTTCAATAGAATTATCTATTAGCTATTTCACACTTTTCTACTTAACTTAAATAATTTGATCCCTTATATTCTATTCACCTTTAGTTACAACTGAGAGATAACTGCGCTACGCTGTAATATGAGCCTATTCATTACATTGCGTTTCGCTTTATTTATAATATTATTGAAAGTGTGTAGCTTAAGGGTAAAAGCGCGGTTTTTACACAGCCGAGAGTAGTGTTCAACTCACTGCACACTTAATAATAATATAATAATATAATAATAATATAATATAATAAACTAAGGATGCGTGACTGAGTGGTCTATAGTGTCACACTTGAAATGTGATCCGTAAATCGGACAGGGGTTCAAATCCTCTCGCATCCTATCCTATCGCGCTACGCTGATTTTTTAATAATAAAGCTCGAGTGTATAACTTAAAGGTTAAAGTATCTGATTCTTGCTCAGATAATGTAAGTTCAAATCTTGCTGCATTCTATATTGCATAATATATAAGATAGCTGTAGAATATTTTGTTAATAGCTTAAGTATGTAGTTTAATGGTAAAACACACCGTTGATAGCTGTGAATTCAGCGTTCGAATCGCTGCTTACTTATCAAAACCCTTTTTGCCAATATTAATATTAATATTAACTTGCGCTTTGCCATAGATTGTAATCTAATAGTTAAGTTAAACGCAACTATGTAAGGGTGAAGCCTAGTAGGCGAAAAAAGGAAATGTAATAAATAGTAAAAAGAAAACATTATCTCAATGTAAAAAGGCAAAAGAAAAATGGTATTATCTCGTCATTCGTGAACCCGATGACTATTTTCTACAAATGCAAAGGATATTGCAACACTTTATTTAATTTTCGGTTTTGTTTCAGGATTAGTAGGAACTTCTATAAGTGTAATTATTCGTGCTGAATTATCTTCCCCAGGTTCTCAATTTTTAGGAACAAACTACCAACTTTACAATACTCTAATTACTGCACATGCATTTGTAATAATTTTCTTTATAACAATACCATCATTAGTAGGAGGATTTGGAAACTATTTATTACCTGTAATATTAGGTTGTGTAGATATAAGCTTCCCTCGTTTAAATAATATTAGTTTCTGATTATTACCTCCAAGTTTGATTCTTTTATTAGCTAGTGCTTTTGTAGAAGAAGGTGCAGGTACAGGTTGAACAGTATATCCCCCATTATCTACTTTAGTATCTCATTCAGGAGGTTCAGTAGATTTAGCTATTTTCAGTCTACACTTAGCAGGAATTTCAAGTTTAGCTGGAGCCATTAATTTACTGTCTACAGTATTCAATATGCGAAGTTTAGGAATAGGATATCATCGTGTACCTTTATTTGTATGAGCGATTACAGTAACAGCAGTATTATTATTATTGAGTTTACCAGTATTAGCAGGTTGTATTACAATACTATTAACAGATCGTCAATTAAATACAAGTTTCTTTGATGCAAGTGGAGGTGGAGATCCAATTTTATATCAACATTTATTCTGATTCTTTGGTCATCCTGAAGTTTATATTTTAATTGTACCAGGATTTGGTTTAATTTCTCATGTAGTAAGCCAATTCAGCAGTAAGCCAGTATTTGGATATTTAGGAATAATTTATGCAATAATTAGTATTGGTTTATTAGGATTCTTAGTATGAAGTCATCACATATATTCCACTGGATTAGATGTAGATACTCGAGCCTACTTTACGGCAGCAACGATGGTAATTGCGGTACCCACAGGAATTAAGATCTTCAGTTGATTAGCAACTCTTTATGGAGGACAAATACGTCTAACTTCAAGTATGCTCTTTGCTTTAGGATTCATTGTTCTATTTACAATAGGAGGTTTAACAGGAGTTGTTTTATCTAATGCATCAATAGATATTGCTTTACATGATACTTATTATATTGTAGCTCATTTCCATTATGTATTATCAATAGGAGCAGTTTTTGCATTATTTTCTGCAGTATATTATTATTTACCAAAGATAACAGGTTTAGTAGCTGACGAACGATTAGGTCGTCTTCACTTTTGATTAATAATTATTGGAGTTAATTTAACCTTCTTTCCTCAGCATTTTGTAGGATTAAATGGAATACCTCGTCGAATTCCAGATTATGCTGATGCTTTCACTCCTTGAAACATAATCAGTAGTCTAGGTTCCCTTGTTTCAGTTGTTTCAGTTATAGTCTTCATTTATATATTATATATTCTATTTACTACTCCTACTAATGCAGTAGCTGATCATTGAATAGTTCCTTCAGTATTCAGTCCACAGGCACCTGTAACAGAGAATAATACTGTAACTACAGTAAGTGTTCATTCTATTGACTGAGCATTAGAAAGTCCTGTTCCTTTTCATGCATTTAATCAAATTCCAACTCAAGCTTCATAATCCCTAACTTTATTCTATCTTATATAAGCAATAGTATTAGCCATAGACTAATCTACTTACTGCGCTATGATCTGCTAGTCCAAAGGTAAGTGACGCGACCTTTTCACGGTCGAGATACCGGTTCGAGTCCGATGCGGATTGTGTAAAAGTATAATAGTTAACAAATAAAACAATACAATGATTTATTCTCCTTTAGAGCAGTTTACAGTAGTACCTTTATTAGGATTTTCCACATTATTGAATAGTTCATGAAGTTTAACAAATGTAGGCATATACACATTTATTTTAGTATTATTAGTATTATTAATTCATTCAACTATCTCAGGTACATTAACAGGAAGTAAGTGATCATTACCAGTAGAAACAAGTTATGATTCTGTAAGTGTAACAGTAAAGGAACAAAGTGGAAATACAATATATTTACCTTTAATTTATTCTGTATTTTGTTTATTATTAGTAGGAAATTTATTAGGAAATGTACCTTATGGTTATGCAGTAACTAGTTCAGCAGCAGTAGCCTTAGGTTTAAGTGTAACAGTATTTGTAAGTGTAACAGTATTATCAGTTTGAATACATGGTATTCACTTTTTTGCCTTTTTCGTTCCTGCAGGAACACCTTTAGCTTTAGTTCCAATACTAGTATTAATTGAATTTATTAGTTACTTATCTCGAGCAGTAAGTTTAGGATTACGATTAGCTTCAAATATTGTATCAGGACATACTTTACTTCATATTTTATCTTCTTTTTTATTAGGATTATTTAAGAAGAGTGCTATTGTAGCTATGATTACTTTAGTACCTTTCGCCATTTTCTTAAGTTTAATTGGATTAGAATTTGCAGTATCTTTTATTCAATCTTATGTATTTGTTATTTTAATGTCTTCTTACATTCGTGATGCTCGAGAACTTCATTAATTACCCCTTACTGTTCTTTATTAACTATTATGATAAGAGTAACTACATTCTATTGTAAATAGAATAAGATATAAATAGAGTTATAAGTTATAACTCCTGAATGACATCAATGTATGTGTTATAGAATATAAGCCGTAAAATAGGATAATACCTAAAAAAGAGAAAATGTTTATAAAAGTAAAAATAGAACAGTCAAAGACTAATAGCATAGCACAAGAGAATAAAATATGGCATGAAATTATCAATTTAATAATTTAATATGTGATGCCCCATTAGCTTGAGCCTTAGGAATACAGGATAGTGCATCTCCTACTTTCGAAGGAATAACTGAATTACATGGTACATTATTATTTTATTTAAC
>Ga0247809_1000267_pt1 | contig 26823 bp, 27 predicted proteins | sample UWRJL104311B1_FD_180951 | JGI IMG/M metagenome (GOLD analysis project Ga0247809, IMG submission 180951) | Plant litter microbial communities from Arlington Agricultural Research Station in Wisconsin, United States - UWRJ-L104-311B-1 | ecosystem: Environmental > Terrestrial > Plant litter >...
CGGGCCACGAGCCGGTCGACGAGTCCGGCCGGCCCGCCCACCGCGGCGATGCGCAGGTCGGGTCCGTGCGACTTGGAGAAGCTGCGGATGTGCACGACCCGCTCGGGCAGGAACCGGCCGAGGCTCACGTCGGCGCTCGTCGAGATCTCGCCGGAGTGGTCGTCTTCGATGATGACCGTGTCGTCGGCGGTGCGGGTGGAGCGGATGACCGTGGCCAGTTCGCGCGCGCGGTCGAGGGTTGTCGAGACACCGGCCGGATTGTGGGTGCGCGGCTGCAGCACGATCGCCGTGGGGGAGCTCGCCAGCGCCGCCGCGAGCGACTCCGGCCGGATGCCGTGCTCGTCGAGCTCGACCGGCACGCGCTCGACGCCGTAGTGCTCGAGCAGGTCGAAGACGGGAGGGAACCCCGGATTCTCGACGACGACCCGGTCGCCGAAGCGCAGCACCAGGTCGAGGGTGCGCGAGATGGCGTCCATGGCCCCGTCGACCACGGTGAGCGACTCGACGTCGTAGGGCCAGGAGTCGCGCAGCACCCGTTCCAGCTCGGGCAGCACGGGCACGTCGTAGTAGTTCGCGGTGCCGGCCCGCGGCGAGACGCGCGAGAGTGCGGGGCCGATATCGGGAAGGAGGTCCGGATCGGGTGTCCCCGTCGACAGGTCGAGGCGCGCCGCGGAATGCTGCGGCTCGCGCAGCCCGCGCGAGCGCGGCGGCAGCCACGCGGTGCGCTGCTCTCGCACGAAGGTTCCGCTGCGGCCACGCGACACGATGAGCCCGACGCCGGCGAGAGCCTGCCACGCGTGGCTCACGGTGGCCGGGCTGACGCCGAGGTCGGCGGCGAGGTCGCGCACGGTGGGCAGCCGGTCGCCGGGCGCGAGATCGCCCGACGTGATCAGCCGGGCGATGGCCCCCGCGATGCCGCTCGGTGTGGGTTCTTCGACCGCAAGAGCTACTGACTTCACGAGACCCACCTAGTAGGTTTTACGCCAACGTCACAAACCGAAACGTAAGAGAAATGTTTAGCGCCAATAATAACAAAACCTGAGTCACACCGGAGGTAACGCATGACAGTTGTACGCGCGGCAATCACCCAGACCACGTGGACCGGCGACAAAGAGTCGATGCTCGACAAACACGAGCAGTTCGCGCGCGACGCGGCCGCCGACGGCGCCCAGGTCATCTGCTTCCAGGAGCTGTTCTACGGCCCCTACTTCGGCATCACAGAAGACAAGAAGTACTACCGCTACGCCGAGCCCGCCGACGGCCCGATCGTGCAGCGCTTCGCCGCCCTCGCCAAAGAACTGAACCTCGTGATGATCCTGCCGATCTACGAGGAAGACATCACCGGCGTCTACTACAACACCACGGTCATCGTCGAAGCCGACGGCACCGTGCTGGGCAAGTACCGCAAGCACCACATCCCGCACCTCGACCGTTTCTGGGAGAAGTTCTACTTCCGCCCCGGCAACCTCGGCTACCCCGTCTTCGACACCTCGGTCGGCAAGATCGGCATGTACATCTGCTACGACCGGCACTTCCCCGAGGGCTGGCGCGAACTCGGCCTGAACGGCGCGCACATGGTGTTCAACCCGAACGCCACCAAGCCCGGCCTGTCGAACCGCCTGTGGGAGGTCGAGGGTCCTGCGGCCGCGGTCGCCAACGGCTACTTCGTGCTGCAGCCGAACCGCGTCGGCCGCGAAGACAACGAATACGGCGAGCTCGCCGTCGACTTCTACGGCACCAGCCAGGTCATCGACCCGCGGGGCAACTTCGTTGGGGAGCGGGGCTCCGGCGAGCACGAGGAGATCGTCATCCGCGACCTCGAAATGGACATGGTGCGCGAGATGCGCGACGACTGGCAGTTCTACCGCGACCGTCGGCCCGAGTCGTACACCAGCATCCCCCAGCCGTAGAGACTCGCGCAGAGAGAGAAGAACAGCCAATGAAGACTCTCATCAAAAACGGCACGGTCGTCAACGCGACGGGCACCGGCCAGGCCGACGTGCTCATCGACGGGGAGACGATCGCAGCGGTGCTCGCTCCCGGTTCGACGCTGCTCGGCTTCGACCTCGAGCGCAACGTCGACAGGGTCGTCGACGCCGCCGGCAAGTACGTGATCCCCGGGGGCATCGACGCCCACACCCACATGCAGATGCCGTTCGGTGGAACCGAGGCATCCGACACCTTCGAAACCGGCACGAGGGCGGCCGCGCACGGCGGCACGACGAGCATCGTCGACTTCGTGGTGCAGTACGCCGGCGAGAACATCATCGACCAGTACAACCTCTGGCAGGCGAAGGCGGCGGGGGAGTGCGCCATCGACTACGGCTTCCACCAGATTCTCTCCGACGTGCAAGACTCCTCGCTCGTCGCGATGGACGAGCTGCTGAACGAGGGCGTCTCCAGCTTCAAGATGTTTATGGCCTACAAGGGCGTGTTCCTCTCCGACGACGGCCAGATCGTGAAGGCGATGCAGAAGGGCGCCGAGAACGGCGCGCTCATGATGATGCACGCCGAGAACGGCAGCGTCATCGACCTGCTCGTCGAGCAGGCGCTCAAGGCGGGCAACACGTCGCCGTACTTCCACGGGCTCACCCGGCCATGGCAGGCCGAGGAGGAGGCGACCCACCGCGCCATCATGCTCGCCAACCTCACCGGCGCCCCGCTCTACGTGGTGCACGTGAGCGCGAAGCAGGCCGTCGACCAGATCGCGACGGCGCGCGACAACGGGCAGAACGTGTTCGGCGAGACCTGCCCGCAGTACCTGTACCTCTCGCTCGAAGAGCAGCTCGGCGCGCGAAGCGACGAGTGGGGCGAGTTCGAAGGCGCCAAGTGGGTGTGCTCGACGCCGCTGCGGTCGAAGGCGGAGGGCCACCAGCACCACATGTGGCAGTCGCTGCGCACGAACGACATCCAGATGGTCTCCACCGACCACTGCCCGTTCTGCATGAAGGGGCAGAAAGACATGGGTGTGAACGACTTCTCCAAGATCCCCAACGGCATCGGGTCGGTGGAACACCGCATGGACCTCATGTACCAGGGCGTCGTCGACGGCCAGATCTCGCTGTCGCGCTGGGTCGAGCTGACCAGCACAACGCCCGCCCGCATGTTCGGCATGTACGGCAAGAAGGGCGTCATCCAGCCGGGAGCGGACGGCGACATCGTCGTCTACGACCCGAACGGCCACACGTCGATCGGCCTCGGCAAGACGCACCACATGAACATGGACTACTCGGCCTGGGAGGGCTACGAGATCGACGGCCACGTCGACACCGTGATCTCGCGCGGCAAGGTGATCGTCGACGACAACACCTATCTCGGCACGAAGGGCGACGGAAAGTACTTCAAGCGCGGCCTCTCGCAGTACCTGATCTGAACACCACCGGGCGCTTCGACAGGCTCAGCGACCGCAACTAAGGAAACCATGGACTTCGGAGCAGTACTGCAGACCAACCCGCCGGCCTCGCGCACGGTGGCGCTCGCGAAGCTCGCCGAGCAGCACGGGTTCAGCCACGTCTGGACCTTCGACTCGCACCTGCTCTGGCAGGAGCCCTACGTGATCTACAGCCAGATCCTCGCCGAGACGCGGCGCGTGATCGTCGGCCCGATGGTCACGAACCCCGCCACACGCGACTGGACGGTCACCGCATCGGCCTACGCGACCCTCAACGAGATGTACGGCAACCGCACGATCTGCGGCATCGGCCGCGGCGACTCGGCCGTGCGCGTCACCGGCGGCAAGCCCACGACGCTGAAAGACCTGCGCGAGTCGATCCACGTGATCCGCGAGCTCGCGAACTCCCGTCCCGTCGAGTACAACGGCGCGACGCTGCAGTTCCCGTGGAGCACGGGGTCGAGCCTCGACGTCTGGGTCGCCGCCTACGGCCCGCTCGCCCTCAAGCTCGCGGGCGAGGTGGGCGACGGATTCATCCTGCAGATGGCCGATCTGGATGTCGCGGAGTGGATGATCACGACGGTGCGCGCGGCGGCCGAGGCCGCGGGACGCGACCCCATGGCGGTCAAGTTCTGCGTCGCCGCCCCCATGTACATCTCCGCTTCCGACACGGAGGCCGAGTGGCGGCACATGCGCGACCAGAACCGGTGGTTCGGAGGCATGGTCGGCAACCACGTGGCCGACATCGTGGCGAAGTACGGCTCGGGAAGCGACATCCCCGCGGCTCTCACCGACTACATCGCCGGGCGCGAGGGCTACGACTACAACGAGCACGGTCGCGCCGGCAACACGCACGCCGAGTTCGTTCCCGACGAGATCGTCGACCGGTTCTGCGTGCTCGGAACGGCGGAGCAGCACATCGAGAAGCTCACCGCGCTGCGGGCCATCGGCGTCGACCAGTTCGCCGGCTACCTGCAACACGACAACAAAGAAGAGACGCTGCGGGTGTACGGCGAGACCGTCATCCCCGCGATGCGCGACCACATCACCGCCAAGGCCTGAACGACCCCACCAGAAGGACGAGAGCACCATGACCGACCTGAACCCCGCTGACGGCGGACTCGCCTACGACCTCGACCGTGCCCACGTGTTCCACTCCTGGAGCGCCCAGGGCTCGCTCACGCCGATGGTGATCGCCGGGGGAGCGGGCAGCACGGTGTGGGACTACGACGGCACGCGCTACCTCGACTTCTCCAGCCAGCTCGTGAACACCAACATCGGCCACCAGCACCCCCGCGTCGTCGAGGCGATCAAGGCGCAGGCCGACCTGCTCACGACCGTCGCGCCCGCCCACGCCAACCTCGCCCGCGGCGAGGCGGCGAAACGGATCCTCGCGCGCGCCGGCTCCACCTTCGGCAAGGTGTTCTTCACCAACGGCGGGGCAGACGCCAACGAGAACGCGATGCGGCTCGCGCGGCTCGTCACCGGGCGCGACAAGATCCTGTCGACCTACCGCTCGTACCACGGCAACACCGGGGCCGCCGTGGTCGCGACGGGCGACTGGCGGCGCGTGCCGAACGAGTTCGCGCGCGGCCACGCGCACTTCTTCGGCCCGTTCGAGTACCGCTCGGAGTTCTGGGCGGACTCGCCCGAGCAGGAGTCGGAGCGCGCGCTGCGGCACCTCGAGCGCGTCATCCAATCGGAGGGTCCGTCGTCGATCGCGGGCATCCTGCTCGAGACGGTCCCGGGTACGGCGGGCGTGCTGGTGCCGCCGCCCGGGTACCTCCGCGGCGTGCGCGACCTCGCCGACCGCTACGGGCTCGTGCTGATCTTCGACGAGGTGATGTGCGGTTTCGGGCGCACCGGCGGCTGGTTCGCGTTCCAGAGCCTCGCCGACGACGACGGCCCGATCGTGCCCGACCTCATCACCTTCGCGAAGGGCGTCAACTCCGGCTACGTGCCGGCCGGAGGCGTCGTGATCTCCGAGACCATCGCGCAGGCCTTCGAGAACCAGGTCTTCCCCGGTGGGCTCACCTACTCGGGCCACCCGCTGGCCATGGCGTCGATCGTGGCCGCTCTCGACGCGATGGAGGCGGAGGGGATCGTCGAGAACGCGCGCACCATCGGCACCGACCACCTCGCGCCCGGGCTCGCGGAACTCGCCGCGAAGCACCCGCTCATCGGCGAGGTGCGCGGCCTCGGCGTCTTCTGGGCGCTCGACCTCGTCGCAGACCCCGAGACGCGCGAGCCGGTGTCGGGAGTCGTCGTGGCGCAGCTCAAGAAGGAACTGCTCGCCCGCGGCCTGCTGCCCTTCGCCGCCGACAACCGCATCCACGTCGTGCCCCCGTGCATCGTGACGCCCGACGAGGTGGCGCGTGCGCTCGCGATCTACGACGAGGCGTTCACCGCGGTCGAGGCGACGCTGGGCTAGCGGGCGAACCGATCCGTGCGCGGGCGAGCGCGAACCGGCCCGGTCACGTAGAATTGCGGGTTGTGTCGAACTTCACCCCCACCCCGTTCACCGTTCCGGTGTACGACCTCATGCACCGCTCCGGCGAGATGCGCGAGCACACGCTCGACATCTCCGTGCCCGAAGCGTTCGGCAACGCCCTGATCGGCATTCCCGAACACGCGAAGATGCATCTGGACGTGCGCCTCGAAGCCCTCCACGACGGCATCCTGGTCTCCGCAGACGTCTCCACGGTCGCCGCCGGCGAGTGCGGCCGCTGCCTCGACGAGATCGAACTGCCCGTCGAAGTCGAGATTCAGGAACTTTTCGCGTACTCTGTTGACGAAGCTTTTGACTACACGGTTGTCGAGGATCACATTGACCTCGAACCGTCCGTCAGGGATGCGGTAGTGCTGTCACTGCCGTTTCAACCGGTATGTCGTCCGGATTGCCCAGGCCTCGACCCGGAAACGGGCGAACGGCTGGCCGATTTTCCGGACAGGAAACCCAAAGAAATCGTAGATCCTCGTTGGTCTGCGCTCGCCGGGTTCCAGTCATCCGAATCAGATGTTGTAGGCGAGTCGGCGGAAGCCGACAGCGCCGAGAGAGAGAAGAGAAGCTAATGGCTGTACCGAAGCGCAAGATGTCGCGTGCCTCGACCCGTATGCGTCGCGCCCAGTGGAAGGCAACCGCCCCCACCCTGGTCAAGACCGTCGAGAACGGCAAGACCGTCTACAGCCTGCCGCACCGCGCCAAGGTTGTCGAAGACTCGACCGGCACGCCCCTGTACATGGAGTACAAGGGCCGCAAGGTCGCGGACGTTTAGTCCACTTGAACTACTGCGAGTCGGCTCGTGACTGGATCTCTTGAGGCCAGCCGGGCCGATTTGTCGTCCCTGCTGGGAATCGACATCGAGCCCGCACTGCTCGAGCTCGCTCTGACGCACCGCTCCTTCGCCTACGAAAACGGGGGAGTGGCCAACAACGAGCGCCTCGAGTTCCTCGGCGACTCGATTCTCGGCCAGGCCGTCACGGTCATGCTGTTCACCGAGCACCCCGACCTCGACGAGGGCGAGCTGGCCAAGCGCCGTGCGAGCCTCGTCTCGACGGTCGCGCTGGCCGAGGTGGCCCGGTTCATCGGGCTCGGCAAATTCCTGCGGGTCGGCCGGGGCGAAGAGCTCACCGGCGGCCGCGACAAGTCGTCGATGCTCGCCGACACGGTCGAGGCGATCATCGGCGCCGCGTACCTCTCGCGAGGCGGCGACGAGGCCACGGCGCTCGTGCACAGGCTCATCGCACCCCTGCTCGCCGACCCCGAGCGCTTCGGTGCCACGATGGACCCGAAGACCAGCCTGCAAGAACTGTCTGCCCGCAGGGGTCTCGGCGCTCCCGTCTACGCCATCGTCGACAGTGGCCCGGACCACCTCAAGCGCTTCCAGGCCACCGTGCTGTTGAACGACCGGGAGATCGCGACCGGGATGGGTTCGAGCAAGAAGCAGGCCGAGGTCGCCGCCGCGCTCGACGCGTGGACCCAGCTCTCCCGCGACCCGGCCTAGTGCCAGAACTCCCCGAAGTCGAGGTCGTGCGGGCCGGGCTCGAGCCCGCCGTCACGGGGGCGCTCGTGACATCCGTCACCGTCTTCGACGAGCGCTCGCTGCGCAGGCACACCGGACCCGGCGAGGACTTCGTCGACCGGCTCGAGGGACGCACGGTGCTGTCGGCCGAACGGAGGGGCAAGTTCCTCTGGTTGCCGCTGGGCGCGCAGGCCCGTTCGGCAGGCTCAGGGCAGGCCCATTCGACAGGCACAGGGCAAGCCCGTTCGACAGGCTCAGGACAGGCCCATTCGACAGGCTCAGGACAGGCGACCGGGGCGGAAGCGCTCGTCGTGCACCTCGGCATGAGCGGGCAGGTGCTGCTGCGCGACCGGGCCACCGACGACCGGCTCACGCGCATCCGCCTCGACCTCGAGCATCCCGCACACGGGCCGTTGCGGCTCAACTTCGTCGACCAGCGCATCTTCGGCTCGATGGCGATCGACGCGATGCTCGCGACTCCCGACGCGGCCGTCGGTCTCGTGCCCAGCCAGGTCGCGCACATCGCCCGCGACCCGCTCGACCCCCTGTTCGACGACCGGCTCTTCCTCGCGCGGCTCGCTCGGCGCAACACCGGCGTCAAGCGGGCACTGCTCGACCAGACGTTGCTGAGCGGCGTGGGCAACATCTACGCCGACGAGGCGCTCTGGGCGGCCCGCATCCACTACGACCAGCCGACCTCGACTCTCAGCCGCGCCCGCGCGAAGCTGCTGCTCGCCGAGGTGCGGCTCGTGCTCGCGAAGGCTCTCGGCGAGGGCGGCACGAGCTTCGACGCCCAGTACGTGAACGTCAACGGGGCCTCGGGCTACTTCTCCCACTCGCTCAACGCCTACGGCCAGCAGGGCAAGCCGTGCCCGCGGTGCGGCCGGCCGATCGTGCGCGAGTCGTTCATGAACCGCGGCTCGCACTTCTGCCCGTTCTGCCAGCGGGTACGCCTCCCGGTGTAGCCCCCACCCGCGCACACGGGCATAATGAGTTTTGGTAGACTTCATCCGCGCGCGACGACACGACCATGCAGGGGGCCGATGTGGAGATCGCGATCGATGCGGGCGAGATGGACGGGCTGTCGGCTCGCCTGAACGACGCTTCCCGGGCAGTCGCCGGGGTCGTGCCCCGGATGCCCGGTGCCGGCGCATTCGGACCCGCGGTGCTCGGCGCGGCCGTGGCCGCGTTCGAATCCGCCATGCGTCGCGACGCCAGCGCACTCGGCGACCGTTGGCAGGCTCTCGAAGCGGGCGTGAAGGGCACGTCCGGCGACATGCACGAGATGGAATCGGCCATCATCGCCCTCGTCGGCCGCATGGCGGAGCCGCTGCCGTGAGCGCCGGTCCCGAATTGCTGAGGCAGGGAGCGCAGCGCCGCGGCGCAGCGTTCTCGATCGGATTCATCGGTGCGACCCTCCGCCACTCCGACGACGGCGGAGGCATAGTCGCGCGACTCGGCATAGCGGGTGCCGACGGACGAGCCACGGTGCAGCTCGGCCCCGGCGAGTCCACGACCCTGCCCGGAGGCGGACACGTGAGCGTGATCGACATCTTCGTCGGCCCGGACGGTTCCGAGGCGGCCGCGGCGATCGAGGTCGTCGAAGGACCGGGCGTGCAGCCGTGACCGCCGGTCGCCGAGCGGCGGTCGCCGGCGCATCGCTGGTGGTCATCGCGGCAATCGTCGCCGTGGTCGTGTTCGGCTTCGTCGGCATCGCCCAGACGGTATCGGCCGGTACGCAGTCGACGGTCTGCGGGGTCACGGTCGGCGTGACATCCACCGGCCAGACCGTGCGCCTGCTCGGCGCGAGCGATGCGAGCCTGTCGCCGGGCGACCGGGTGCGGCTGTCTGCCCTCTGCGTGGCCGAGATCGTGGCCGTGGATGGCGGGGCGGCGCCCGGCGACGACGGCGCCGGTGCCCGTGTTCAGCTGCGGTGGCGGTCGTGGTAGCGGCATTCGGCGATCCCGCCGCCGTGTCCGCCGCGGCCGACGAGCTGCGGCGGGCGTCGACCGACGTGGAACGCACACGCGCCCTCGTCGGCACGGCGACGCCCGACCTGTGGCGGGGCGTGGCCGCCGACGCCTTCTCGGTTGCGGCGACCGCCACGCTGCCCGTCGCGGAGGGTCTCGCCGACTCCCTGGCCGCAGCCGCCGGCACCCTGACCCGCTACGCGGCGGTGCAACGCGAAGCGCTGTCGGCCTCCTCGGGCGCCCAGGCGGACTTCGACAAGGCCCACCGGGCTCTCGAGAGCAACCCGCTCGACGTGCTCGCCGCCGTCGACCTCGTCGCATCCCGTGCGGCCGCCTTCGGCGCGGCGGCACGACTGCAGCAGGCGGCGTCCACCGCCGCGGCGGAGCTGCTGACGGCGGTCGGCGAAGACGGCGACGCCCGGCCCTGGTGGGACCCGTTCGGGTGGTTCAACGACGCGGACGAGCCCGACGAGCGCGTCACCGAGGGCATCCTCGACGACGACTCGTTCGATCCCGACGACGTCGCCCAGGGCAACATCGGCGACTGTTTCATGTTGAGTTCGGTCGGTTCGCTGCTCAGCAGCGACGGCGGCGACGAGTTCATCCGCGACAACGTGCGTTGGGACGCCGACAAAGAGGGATTCTGGGTCACGCTCTACTCCGACGGCGAACCCAAGGAGGTCTTCGTCGACTACGTCTTCGACAACGGCGCGCGCCAGGGCGACTGGGACTGGCTCGTCTTCAGCGGCGACAAGCCGTCGATCGCGGCGCTCTACGAGGCCGCCATCCGCGAGGAGTACGGGAACGACTTCCTCGACGGGGGTGTGCCCGCCGATGCGATGGAGATCATCACAGGCCGCGAGGTCGACGTGGTGGAGAACTCCGACTATTCGGGCATGGACCCGGAGCAGGTTGACGGGCTGCGCGATGTGCTCGACGACGGCGGCCAGGTCGTCATCTCGTCGCCACGGAGCGGGGAGAACCAGATCACCGTCACCGCGCCCGACGGCAGCAGCCGCGAGATCGAGGTCGTGAACACGCACTCCTACGTCGTCACCCGCATCGACCCCGACGGCAGCGTGTGGATGCAGAATCCCTGGGGGCCCGGCAACAGCGCCGACGGCGGCGGCGAATTCCGCGTGAGCCCCGACGATGTCGAAGACCTGTTCTGGCGCGCGACCACCACGAACGTCACCGGCTGACCCGGCGAAACCGGGCGCGCGCCCGGTGCCGAGTCGTGGTCGGGCGGAATAGGCGGGTCTCGCCGCCGGTTCACCCAGCATGACGAAAATCGGAAAATCTGACCTCGACGTCTTCCCCCTCGCGCTCGGCGGCAACACCTTCGGCTGGACGAGCGACGAGTCCACCTCCCACGACGTGCTCGACGCGTTCGTCGCAGCGGGCGGCGACTTCGTCGACACCGCAGACGGCTACTCGTCGTGGGTGCCCGGCAACTCCGGCGGTGAATCCGAGACGATCATCGGCAGCTGGTTGGCCGCACGCGGCAACCGCTCCTCCGTCGTGATCGGCACCAAGGTGAGCCAGCACCCTGACTTCCGCGGGCTAGGCGCTGCGAACGTCGCCGCCGCGGCCGACGCGTCGCTCGCCCGGCTCGGCACCGACTACATCGACCTCTGCTACGCCCACTTCGACGACGCCTCCACCCCGATCGCCGAGACCGCGTCGGCGTTCAACGACCTCGTCGTCGCGGGCAAGGTGCGCAACATCGCGCTCTCGAACTACAGCGCCGCCCGCGTCGCCGAGTGGTTCGAGGTCGCGGAGCGCGAAGGCTTCGCCCTGCCGGTCGCCCTCCAGCCGCACTACAACCTCGTACACCGCGAATCCTTCGAGGGCGAACTCGCCGCGATCGTCGCCGACAAGCAGCTCGGCGTCGTGCCGTATTCGGCCCTCGCGAGCGGCTTCCTCACCGGCAAGTACCGCAGCAGCGACGACCTCGGCAAGTCGCCGCGCGGCCAGGGTGTGAGCGGCTACCTCAGCGACGCCGGGCTCGGCGTGCTGGCGGCGCTCGACGGCATCGCGTCCGCCCACGGCGTGGCCGTGGCATCCGTATCGCTGGCCTGGCTGCGCACGCGGCCCGGTGTCGTCGCGCCGCTCGCGAGCGCGCGCACCGTCGAGCAGCTGCCGACGCTGATGGAGTCGGCCACGCTCGAGCTCACGCCAGCCGAAATAGCCGACCTCGACCGGGCGTCGGCGAAGATCGCCGGATAGCGCCTCCCGGCGGGGCGCGGGCGCTATCGTTCCTAGATGAGGTCCGCTCGTTCCCTGCCGGTTGTCATGGTGCTGCTCGCTCTCGCCGGCTGCACCGCGGCGCCCGCGCCGTCGCCCAGCCCGACCCAGCCCTTCGCCCTCGCGATCGACCACGACGCCGTGGTCGACGCACTCGGGCCACTGCCGCCCAACGAGGTGCCGGGTGCCGAGCGCCTCGCCGCGTTCCGTCGGGCCATCGCCGACCTCGCGTGGAAGGCGATCTCGGCCAGCTACCCCGACGCGGAGCGCTACGCCGGACCGGTCGGCTACCTCCCCGACGCTGCGGTCGCTCCCGCGATCGCCGGGTGCGTCGCCGCGCGCGGCCCCGCGCTGCCCGAGGGCGGCACCGACGACGAGGCGCTTGCGAAGGCCGCCGCCCTCACGCAGTACGCGTGCTCGCAGCAGTTCGTGCGCGAGAGCGGCCCCGGTCTCAGCGCAGAGCAGGTCGGCTACCTCTTCGACTACCAGGCCCGGTTCGTGCTGCCGTGCTACGCGGAGAAGGGCCATCCGGCGCTCGTGCAGCCGATCCCGCGCGATGAGTACGTCGCGAACTGGCCGTTCCAATCCTGGTCGCCCGAGCCGTCCGGGGTCGACGTGATGACCGTCGAGTACGACCAGCTCGAGCTCATGTGCCCGTCCGTCCCCGACGAGTGGCGCTAGCGCAGGGTCTTCTTCCAGCCTCCCTCGTACCCCCACGGCACGAAGCCCAGCGCCTCGTTGACCGCGAGCATGTGCCGGTTCTCCTCGGCGGTGAACGCCAGGACTGCGGGATGCCCCGGCCGCTCCTCCTCGAGGCGCATCAGGTTGCCGGCCTTGAGCACCATCCCGAGCCGACGCCCACGGTGCTCGCGCAGCACGATCGTGTCGCACTGGCGCACGGCGCGGGAGCCCTCGCGCGGCACGTCGAGCTGGCTGAAGCCCGCCGCCGACCCGGTCGGCACGTGCTCGGCGAAGGTGGTGAGCCGCTCGCGCGGGCTGGCCTCGAGCGCGTCGTCCTCGACCGCCACCCGCTCTGCATCCCACACCGTCGCGTCGGGCTCCAGGCCGCCCTGCGGCGCGTCGGAGGCGAGCCGCGACCGCAGCGCCGCGACTTGCGCGAGCCGGTGGGGTGGCGTGCGGCCGGTCCAGTACGACACCCGGTAGTCCGCGCCGGCGGCGGCGGTCGCCGTGGAGAGCCGCACGCGCAGGGCTCGGGCGTCGGCGGGCAGGGGCAGCCGGCTGAGCCGCGCCACCTGCTCGAGCGAGAAGCCCCGCGCGAGCAGGAAACGCGTCACCGGGCCGTCGCGGGCGACGGAGCCGAAGCCCGTCGTCGCCGCCAACCGCTCGACCGAGCCGCTCTCGCCCTGGATCGCGTAGCACTGCAGCACCGACCGGCCCGCCCCGACGGCGACCCGCCCTATCGCGTCGTAGAGCGCGGCACCGATGCCCTGGCGGCGGAACTCGGGCACGACCTCCACCGCGATCCACGCGATCGTGCCGCCCGCGGGAAGCTCGGCGACGGCGCGCCCGACCACGCTTCCCTCGACCCGGGCCACCAGCATCCGTCTCGCGTCGTAGTCCTGCGACTGCCAGGCGGGCAGCAGCTCCGCGGGACGTAGGGCGAGGTCGTCGTTGCCGGTCGCCTCCGCCTCGATGCGGTTGCGCACGCGGGTCATCGCGACGAATTCCCGCGCGTCGTCGCCGTCGAGAGAACTCGGGATGGCGAGCTCGCCGATCGAGAAGGCGCTCACGACAGGTTCTTCCGCCACGCGCCCTCGTAGCCGATCGGCACGAAACCGATCGCCTCGTTCACGCGCAGCATGGGCCGGTTCTCCTCGGCGTTGAACGTGATGACCGAGGGGTAGCCGGGGTGGTGGCGCTGCAGCGCGGCGAGGTTCGCGAACTTGAGCAGGGCGCCGAGCCCGTGGCCGCGGTGCTCGCGCAGCACGAGGGTGTCGTACTGGCCCACCGAGCGGTCGACGTCGGGCGGCACCGACAACACCGTGAACCCCACGAGCGAGCCCGTCGCCACGTGCTCGACGGCCGCGGTGACGGGCGTGCGCGGGCTCGCCGCCTCCCGCGCGTCTTCCGCCCGCACCCGCTCGGCGGCCCACACGTCTTCCGGCTCGTCGAGGCCGGCCGACGGCGCGTCGGTGCTCATGCGCGTGTAGAGCACCGCGAGGTCGGCCAGCCAGCGCTCCGGGGTCGCGCCCGTCCAGGAGTGCAGTGCGTAGCCGGGACCGGAGTGTGCGGATGCCGCGGCCGCTGCCGCGCCCAGCGCGCCGTCGTCGAGCGGCAGGGCCAGGCGGCTGGCGCGCTCGACCTGCTCGAGGGCGTACCCCCGCGCGAGCAGGAAGCGCACCTCCGCGTTCGCGCGGGGGACCGAACCGAACCCGGTCGACGCCGCGAGCCTCTCTCCCTCGCCGTCGGGGGAGACGACGTAGACCAGGAGGCGCTCACGCCGGTCGTCGCGCGCGATGCGTTCGAGGTGGTCGGCGATGGCCGTACCGATGCCGCGGCGGCGGAAGCCGGGAAGCACCTCGACGGCGGCCCAGGCCACGCGGTCGCCGTCGCCCGCGTTCCCCTCGACGAAGCCGCGCCCGACGATCCGCCCGTCGCTTCGCACACCGAACAGGCGGCGCGGCGAGTGCTCGGGGTCGAGCCACGACGGCAGGGTCTCGGCCGCGGTCATCGCGAGCTCGCGCGTGCCGTAGCCGAGCGCCTCGACGAGGTTGCGCAGTTCGACCGACTCGACGAAGTCGGCGGCGTCCGGCGCATCGATGGTGGCGGGGACGACGAGTTCTTCGACGACGACGGGGGTCATCGCTCCAGTGTCACCGTCGGTGCGGACGATGCGCAACGCCCCGGGCGCGGCAGCACCGGCGGCGACGCGCCGATCCGGTACCGTTGAGCCACCAGCGCGGCGCGGAAGAAAGGGTGGCTCGTGTATCTGAAGAGCCTCACCCTCAAGGGGTTCAAGTCTTTCGCACAACCGACCACGTTCGCCTTCGAGCGCGGCGTCACCTGCGTCGTCGGGCCCAACGGCTCCGGCAAGAGCAACGTCGTCGACGCCCTCGCCTGGGTGATGGGCGAGCAGGGCGCGAAGACCCTGCGCGGCGGCAAGATGGAAGACGTCATCTTCGCCGGCACCTCCACCAAAGGACCGCTCGGCCGGGCCGAGGTCGTGCTCACGATCGACAATTCCGACGGCGCCCTGCCGATCGACTACGCCGAGGTGTCGATCAGCCGCACGCTGTTCCGCAACGGGGGCAGCGAGTACGCCATCAACGGTTCGTCGGTGCGCCTGCTCGACGTGCAGGAGCTGCTCAGCGACTCGGGCCTCGGCCGCGAGATGCACGTCATCGTCGGCCAGGGCCAGCTCGACGCCGTGCTGCGTGCGAGCCCCGAGGAGCGTCGCGGCTTCATCGAGGAGGCCGCGGGGATCCTCAAGCACCGCAGGCGCAAGGAGAAGACCCTGCGCAAGCTCGACGCCATGCAGGCCAACCTCACCAGGCTCAGCGATCTCGCGGGGGAGGTCCGTCGCCAGCTCAAGCCGCTCGGCCACCAGGCCGAGATCGCTAAAGAGGCACAGTCGATCGCGAGCATCGTGCGCGACGCGAAGGCCCGCCTGCTCGCCGACGAGGTCGTCGAGCTGCGCACCGCGATCACCGCCTCGAGCCGCAGCGAGAGCGAACGCAAGACCGAGCGCATCGTGCTGCAGGAGCAACTCGACCAGGCCAAGCTGCGCGAGCACCGCCTCGAACAGGAGCAGGTCGGCGACGCCGTCGACGTGGCCCGCCGGGTGGCGTTCGGGCTCGAATCCGTGCAGGAACGCCTGCGCAACCTCTACTCGCTCGCCAACCAGCGGCTCGCGCTGCTCGGGCAGCAGGGCGAGGTGGCCGACGCTGCCCCCGGCGTCACCCCCGGCATGGTCGCGGACGCTCGCGACGAGGCCGAGAGACTGACCGAGACGATAGCGGATGCCGAGACCGCGTGGCGCGAAGCCCAGGCAGCGACGGTCGAGGCCCGCGCCACCCTCGACGCCCTCGACGAGGAGATCGCCCACCAGAGTTCGCTCGTCTCCCGTCACGACCTCGAGATCTCGAAGCTGACCGGCCAGGCGGCCACGGCCGCGTCCCGGCTCGCCGCCGTGCGCGGCGAGGTGCTGCGGCAGCAGAACGCGCTCGACGCCGCACGCGAACGCGGTGCCGAGGCCGCCGCGAACCTCGTCGAGCTCGAAGATACCGCCACGCTCACCGACGCGAGCGAGACCGACCTCGACGCCCTCTACCAGTCGGCCCAGGCCGAGGTCGTGGCGGCGGAGGCCGACATCGACCGGCTGCGCGAAGAGCTGCACGGCCACGAACGCGAACGCGACGCGCTCGCCGCCAGAGTCGGGGCGCTGTCGCTCGCCCTCGACCAGAAAGACGGATCGAGCGCACTCGTCGCGGCACGCGTCGCCGGCGTGCGCGGTCTCGTCGCCGAGCACGTGCAGGTGCGGCCGGGGTACGAGGCCGCCATCGCCGCGGCCCTCGGCTCGCTCGCCGACGCCGTGCTCGCCGACGACCGCGCGGCGGGCGTCGACGCCCTCGCCCACGCCCAGGCCGAACAGCTCGGGCGCGTCGAGATCCTGCTCGCGAGTGCCGGCATGGTCGACGATCCCGACCCCGTGCTGCCGGCGGGCGCGGTGACCGCGCGCAGCGTCGTGACGGCGCCGGACGGCGTGCTCGGGCTGCTGTCGCGCGTGGTCGTGGCCGACGACCTCGACGTCGCGCGTGAGGTGTGGGGCGCGGGCTCCGGCGCATCCGAATCGCTCACGATCATCACGCGCTCCGGCGACGTGCTCAGCCGATTCGTGCTCAAGGGCGGCTCGGGGGCGAAGCGCTCGCGGCTCGAGCTCGTGGCCGACCGCGACGCGGCGAAGCACCGGCTCACCGAGGTGACCTCGCTGATCGAGCGCGCGCAGTTCACGCTCGCCGAGCAGCGCGGAACCGTGAAGGTCGCGAAGGAACAGTCGGTGCGCGCGCTGCAGAGCCTGCGCGAGTTCGACTCGCAGCTCGCCGCGCAGACCGAGCAGCTCAACCGTGCGCGCGTGCGGGTCGAGGCCGCCGAGGCCGAGGCCGAGCGGCTCGAGGGAGCGCTCGCGCTCGCCGCCGAGACGGTCGCGGATGCCGTGGGTGCGGTCGAGCGCGCGCAGCAAGAACTCGAGACGGCGCAGTCGCGGCCGCGGCCGATCCTCGACGTCGGCGCACGCGACGGCATCGACGCCGAGCTCGACGCGGCGAGGGAACGTGAGATCGAGGCGCGGCTGCAGGTCGAGACGGCGCGCGAACGCGTGCGGGCGCAAGAATTGCGCGCGACCCAGCTCGCGGCGCAGCTCGACGCCGAGCGTGCCGCCGCCGAGGAGGCCGCGCGCCGCGCCGTCGTGCGACGCCGCCAGATGGAGTCGGCGCAGGGCGTCATCGCCGCACTGCCCGCCGTGCTCGACTCCGTCGACCGGTCGGTGTCGGCGGCGCGCCTCGAGCTCGCCACCGCCGAGGCCGCCCGCAGTGCCCAGAACGAAGAACTCACCGCCCTGCGCAAGCAGGAGCACGAGCTGCGCGACCGGCTCACGACCGTGAGCGAGAACGTGCACGGACTCGAGATGCAGATCTACGAGAAGAAGCTGCACCTCTCGTCGCTGCTCGAACGGGCGGGCGGCGAACTCGGCCTCGTCGAAGACGTGCTCGTGGCCGAGTACGGCCCCGAGCAGCTCGTGCCCGACGATGCGACGACGGGAGACGAACGGGGCGACGGCATCCCGTTCGTGCGCGAACAGCAGCAGGCGAGGCTCGCGCGGGCCGAACGCAAGATCGCGCAGCTCGGACGCGTCAACCCGCTCGCCCTCGAGGAGTTCGCGGCGCTCGAGCAGCGCCACCGGTTCCTCACCGAGCAGCTCACCGACCTCACGAACACCCGCGCCGACCTCATCACGATCATCGAGGAGATCGACGAGAAGATGCAGGACATCTTCGCGTCGGCGTTCGAAGACACCCGGGCCGCGTTCGACCAGGTCTTCCCGGTGCTGTTCCCCGGCGGCACCGGCAGCATCCACCTCACCGATCCGGAGAACCTGCTGACCACCGGCATCGAGGTGTCGGTGCGGCCGGCCGGCAAGAAGATCGAGCGGCTGTCGCTGCTGAGCGGCGGCGAACGCTCGCTCGCCGCGGTGGCGCTGCTGATCGCGATCTTCAAGGCCCGCCCCAGCCCGTTCTACATCATGGACGAGGTCGAGGCGGCCCTCGACGACGCCAACCTCGGGCGGCTGCTCACGATCTTCCAAGACCTGCGCTCCACCTCGCAGCTCATCGTCATCACCCACCAGAAGCGCACGATGGAGATCGCCGACGCGCTCTACGGCGTCTCGATGCGCGCCGACGGCATCAGCGCCGTGATCGGCCAGCGCGTGGCGAAGGACGACGAACCCGCCGCGGACGCGGCCCCGGTCGACGCGGCGGTCTAGGCCCCCGCGAGCACCGCCGGCGCACGCGCCCTAGGCGACGAACTCGGTCAGCGGCTCGTCGTTCACCGTGAGCACGCGCCATGCCTCGCCCGCGCGCTCGAAGGTCGCGACCGACCCGTTGCGGATCTGCTCGAACGGGCGCCCTGCGAGTGCCGCGAGCGTGTACCGGATGATCGTGCCGTGGCACACGATCAGGGTGTTGCGGTCGCCGTACTCGGCGTCGATGCGCTCGAGGGCCGCGCGGCCGCGCGCGACGACCGAGTCGAGGCTCTCGAGGCCGGGGTACAGGTGGTCGGGCCAGCGCTCGGCGATCACCTCGGCGGTCGCTCCCTCGCCCTCGCCGTAGTCGCGCTCCACGAGCTCGTCGTAGGCCGGGCCGAGCTCGATGTCGAGGCCGGCCGCGATGATCGCGGCGGTCTCGCGCGCGCGGCTGAGCGGCGACGACACGATGACCTCCCAGTCGACGCCGGCGAGGGTCGCGACTGCCTCGCGGGCCTGCTCGCGTCCGGTGTCGTTCAGCGGGATGTCGCTCGACCCCTGCAGCTGCTTGTTCAGGTTCCAGTCGGTCTGTCCGTGACGGATGAATGCGAGGGTCATGCTCCTATCCTGCCCCAGCCGGCACGACCGGGATCGCCCGGCTACGGCACGAGGAGGGGCAGCGCCGCGACGCCCGCGATCACGAGGGCCGCGAGGGTGAGGCTCGTGACCACGGCGTGCGCTTCCCAGAACGTGACCGCGCGCGGGAACCTCGCGCGCAGTTGGGCCGCCGTGACGACGCCCGTCACCACGTCGGGGTCGCGCGGGATCGCCGCGCCGATCGCGCCGAGGTCGTCGAGCGACCACAGGCCGACGCGCATCCGCAACAGCACCCCGCCCGCGTCGTCGAGCATGAACAGCACGGGCGCCACGAGCTGGGTCGCGCCGCGCAGGTGTTCGACGAGCACCACCCGGTGCACGCTCGCCGTCGTCAGTTCGCGCGACCGCCCGAACAGGTCGATGCGCACGACGCGACCGGGCGAGAACTGCACCTTCGTGTTGTGGAAGAACAGCCAGATGCCCGCGAGCGCTGCCGCGAAGGCCACGGCGAGCACGAGCACTCCCGCCATGAGCATGCCACCCGACATCCGCCCCAGGATGACGACCACCAGGAGGGCCGCGAGGCCCGACCCGATCAGCACCGACCGGCTGTAAAGCGCCCTCGACGGCGTGACGGTCTGCATGCGCACCAGACTACTGTCCGGTGCGGGATGTCAGGCCCGCGCGGTCACCGTCACCACGACGACGACGACGATGACGACCAGCACCGCGAGTCCCGTCACGACCCCGACCACGATCGGGTTCTCCTCGACGAACCCCACGGATTTCGGGTGCGCGGCGCTCATCGTGCCCGCGTCCATGGTGCCCCGCTCGACCCGCGCGCCCTCGGGCACGCCCGCGTGCACCGCGTAGAGGGCGTCCGTGCCCCAGATCGAGCTGCGCAGCCTCATCGCCGGGCGACCGGACGAGCGGAGCAGGAACAGCTGGCTGTCGCTGCGGCGCGACCGCGTCTGCGCCGAGACCAGCACCTGGAAGTCGTTCACGAGCACCGACGTCGCCACGTCGGCGACCGCGAGGCGGCGGGTGGTGCCGAACGCGTTCGTGTGCGCGACCGTGCCGGGCTCCACGACGACCCGGCTGGTGCGGAAGAAGAGCACGCCGAACAGGGCGAGCAGCGCGAGCGCCGCCGCGGTGCCGCCGACGAACCCCGGCAGGGCGTCGGGGAAGGTCGTGGCGGCGAATACCGCCGTGCCCACGAGGATCGCCGCGGCCCCGATGGCGTATTCGCCGTACTTCGGCGCGGTCGGGCGGAATACCTGAGTGGTCATGGCTCTCCCTGAGTGATCCTTGCGTCGGCAACACTAGCGGCCCTGCGGCCTTCGGTAGGATCGGCCTATGGCTGAACGCTCAACCCCCTGGTCGCTGGGCAACGCCCTCAAGGGCATGTTCTCTCGCGCGACGATCGACGAATCCACCTGGGGCGACCTCGAAGACGCCCTCCTCGTCGCCGACTTCGGCCCGGACATCACCGAATCCATCGTCGACGAACTGCGCGCGAGCGTCGCCCGGTTCAAGACGACGGACCCGGCAGACCTCAAGCGGATGCTGCGCGAGACCCTCGAGGAACGTCTCGCCAAGCACGACCCGACCCTCAAGCTCACGGCGAGGCCCGCGGTGGTGCTCGTCGTCGGCGTCAACGGCGTCGGCAAGACCACGACGATCGGCAAGTTCGCCAAGTTCCTGACGACCCTCGGCCGCACCGTGATCGTCGGAGCGGCCGACACGTTCCGCGCGGCCGCGGTGGAGCAGCTCGCCACGTGGGCGGCACGCGGGGGAGCCGCGATCGTGCGCCCGCAGCAGGAACGACAGGATCCCGCATCCGTCGCCTTCCAGACCGTCGAGCGCGCCCAGCGCGAGGGCTTCGAGATAGCGATCATCGACACCGCCGGCCGCCTGCAGACCAAGAGCGGCCTCATGGACGAGCTCGGCAAGATCCGCCGGGTGATCGAGAAGCAGACCGAGATCGCCGAGGTGCTGCTCGTGCTCGACGCGACCACAGGGCAGAACGGGGTCGCGCAGGCGGAGGCCTTCATCGAGAGCGCGGGAGTGACGGGGCTCGTCATCACCAAGCTCGACGGGTCGGCCAAGGGCGGGTTCGTGCTCGCCGTGCAGGAGCGCACCGGCATCCCGATCAAGCTCATCGGCCAGGGCGAGGGCGTGAACGACCTCACTGGCTTCACGCCGCACGTCTTCGTGCAGCACCTCGTGGGCTAGCGGTGGTCTCGGCCGAGATCGCACGCTCGAAGCGCCGGGCCGCGCGCGCCGGGCTCGCGCTCGCCGTCGTCGGCGGCACGGCGCAGGTTGTCGGCTACCTGGCGGGGGTCGGCGACGACCTTGGCTTCACGGCGCTCGTGTACGCGGGGGTGCTGGTCGCGGCGGCGGGAGCGGTGTTGGCGTGGGCGTCGATCGTCGGCGGAGGTCCGCGCGCGCTGGCCCTGGCCGCGATCGTGGTCGCCTTCGCGCCGGTCGCCGCGCTGCTCGTGGCGACGGCGGTGGCGTAGGCCGCCTGGCCTCGGTCAGCCGCCGTTCGCCGCGCGGTGGGCGTGGCTGAGTTCGGCGTAGTGCCGGGCGTTCTCGACGAGCGCGGTGCGCTCCTCCTCGGAGAGGGGCCGTGCGACCTTGGCCGGGATGCCGGTCACGAGCGACCCGGCGGGGATGGACGTGTACTCGAGCACGACCGCGCCGGCGGCGACGAGCGAGCCCGCGCCGATCACCGCGCCGTTGAGCACCGTCGCGCCCATGCCGATCAGGCAGTCGTTCTCGACGGTGCAGCCGTGCAGGGTGGCTCCGTGCCCGATGCTGACCCGCGAGCCGATGTCGAGCACGAGGCCGGCGTCGGTGTGCATCGTCACGTTGTCCTGCACGTTCGTACCCGCGCCGATGCGGATCGCGTCGCGGTCGGCCCGCACGACCGCGCCGTAGAAGACGCTCGCGTGGGCCTCGATCGTCACGTCGCCGACGAGGGTGGCGTTCGGGGCGACCCACGACGTCGGGTCGATGCGGGGCGTCGAGTTGTCGAAGGGAACGATGAGCGGCATTTCACTAGGGTAAGTCACGTCGGCGCGCCGCGATCATTTCGTCCGCTGTACGCGTGCGGCGGTCCACGCGGTTAAACTAGGCAGCATCATGGCCACCTTTGGAAATCTCTCCGACCGTCTGTCGGAAACGTTCAAGAATCTTCGCGGCAAGGGCAAGCTGAGCCCGGCGGATGTCGACGGCACGGTGCGCGAGATCCGTCGCGCCCTGCTCGACGCCGACGTCGCGCTCGACGTCGTCAAGGACTTCACCGGGAAGGTGCGCGAACGCGCCCTCGGCGACGAGGTCTCGAAGGCGCTCAACCCCTCGCAGCAGGTGGTGCAGATCGTCAACGACGAGCTCATCGCGATCCTCGGCGGCGAGGCCCGGCGCATCCAGTTCGCCAAGACCGGTCCGACCGTGATCATGCTCGCGGGCCTCCAGGGCGCGGGAAAGACCACCCTCGCAGGCAAGCTCGCCAAGTGGCTCGCGGGCCAGAACCACACGCCGCTGCTCGTCGCGGCCGACCTGCAGCGCCCGAACGCGGTCAACCAGTTGCAGGTCGTCGCCGAGCAGGCCGGGGTCGCGATCTTCGCGCCCGACGCCGGCAACACCTCGGGCGAAGACCCGACCCCGAGCCGGGGATTCTTCGGCGGCAGCAAGGGCGGCGACCCGGTCAAGGTCGCGAAAGACGCGCTCAAGTACGCCAAAGACAAGCAGTACGACGTGGTCATCGTCGACACCGCCGGCCGGCTCGGCGTCGACGCCGAGCTCATGAAGCAGGCGTCCGACATCCGCAAGGCGATCGACCCCGACGAGGTGTTCTTCGTCATCGACGCCATGATCGGGCAAGACGCCGTCGCGACGGCCAAGGCGTTCCAGGAAGGTGTCGACTTCACGGCGGTCGTGCTCACGAAGCTCGACGGCGACGCGCGCGGTGGAGCGGCGCTGTCCGTGGCATCCGTCACCGGGCGTCCGATCGTCTTCGCGTCGACCGGCGAATTGCTCGACGACTTCGAGCCCTTCTACCCCGACCGCATGGCGAGCCGCATCCTCGACCTGGGCGACATCCTCACGCTCATCGAGCAGGCGCAGAAGAACTTCGACGAAGACGAGTCGCGCGCGATCGCCGAGAAGTTCGCGACCGACTCGTTCACGCTCGAGGACTTCCTCGGCCAGATGCAGCAGCTCAAGAAAATGGGCTCGATGAAGGCCATGCTCGGCATGCTGCCGGGCGCTAAGGGCATGCGCGAGCAGCTCGACAACTTCGACGAGTCGGAGATCACCCGCACCGAGGCGATCATCCAGTCGATGACCCTGCAGGAGCGCCGAACCCCGAAGCTGCTCAACGGGTCGCGCCGCGTTCGCATCGCCCGCGGATCGGGCACCACCGTCACCGAGGTCAACGCCCTCGTCAACCGGTTCGACCAGGCCGCGAAGATGATGAAGACGGTGGCCAAGGGCGGGATGCCGAACATCCCCGGCATGGGCCCGGTCCCCGGACAGAAGTTCGGCGGCAACAAGCAGCAGCAGAAGAAGAAAGGCTCGAAGTCGGGCAACCCGGCCAAGCGTGCTGCCGAGAACGCCGCCCTCGCGGCCGCCCCCGCACCGAGCGCGGCCAAGGGTTCCGGTTTCGGGCTCGGCGGCTCGAAGTCGGCCGGAGGCCCGAGCGAGGAAGAGCTCGCGTCGCTGCAGAAGTTCCTCGGCAAGTAGGGGCGGGTTCTCGGCCGGGGGCAGGCGCCCCCGGCCTAGGCTGACTGCATGACCTCTCCGACGAAACGCCCCGTACGCATCGGCGCCCAGATCGCGCCACAGCACGCCGGTTACGCGAAGATCCGCGACACGGCCGCCGAGCTCGAGGAGCTCGGCGTCGACATCATCTTCAACTGGGACCACTTCTTCCCGCTGAGTGGAGCGCCCGACGGCCTCCACTTCGAGTCGTGGACGATGCTCGCGGCCCTCGCGGAGCAGACCTCCCGCGTCGAGATCGGCGCGTTGGTCAACTGCAACAGCTACCGCAACGCGAACCTCCAGGCCGACATGGCCCGCACGATCGACCACATCAGCGAGAAGGGCACCGGCACGGGCCGCTTCATCTTCGGCACGGGCTCGGGCTGGTTCGAGCGCGACTACGACGAGTACGGCTTCGAGTTCGGCACGGTCGGGCAGCGCCTCGACGCCCTCGCCGAGAACCTCCCCGTGATCGAGCAGCGTTGGGCGAAGCTCAACCCGGCGCCGACGCGCAAGATCCCGGTGCTCATCGGCGGAGGCGGCGAGAAGAAGACGCTGCGCATCGTCGCCCAGCACGCCGACATCTGGCACAGCTTCAGCGACGCGCTCACCCTCGAGCGCAAGCTGGGCATCCTCGAGCAGCACGGAGCGGCCGTCGGCCGCGACACCGCGCAGATCGAGATCTCGACCGAGCTCTCGAAGCGCTCGGTGGAGGAAGCCGACGAGCAGTTCGACCTCGGCGCGACCCTGTTCACCGTGGGCATGACCGGCCCCGACTACGACCTCGAGCCGGTGCGCGACTGGCTGTCCTGGCGCGACGGCAAGAACGCGTAGCGCTACACCTCGGGCGCGGGGCTCCAGCGCGCGCTGCAGCCCTCCGCCCGGGGTGTAGCCCTCCCTGAGGGGGAGGGGCGGCTAGCGGCCGTCGCGCAGCTCGGCGACGAGCGACGCGACGACGGCCTTGAGGCTGCCCGCGTTGTCGGCCGCGACCCTCAGCTGGCGCTGGTAGCTCGCGCCGCCGTCGAGGATGCGCTCGATGCCCCACAGCTCGTCGAGGCAGCCGAGCTGGTCGGCGATCGGGGTGAGCCGCTCGAGGATGCCGCGCAGGTCGTCGGTCACGAGCGCCTCGTTGCCCGCGGCGTCCTGGATGATGATCGCCTCCATGCCGTAGCGCGCGGCCCGCCACTTGTTCTCGCGCACGAACCACGGCTGCAGCGTCGGGAGCGTCTCCCCGCGGTCGAGCGCACGCGACAGGTCCTCGACGAGGCACTGCGCGAGCGCGGCCACCGACGCGACCTCGGCCGTCGTCGACAGCCCGTCGCAGAACCGGATCTCGATCGTGCCCCACTTCGGCGAGGGCCGCAGGTCCCAGCGCAGCTCGGAGTAGTCGTCGATCACGCCGACGTGGGTGAGGTCGGAGACGATGCGCTCGTAGTCGTCCCACTCGGCGATCGCCGGCGGCAGCCCCGCGGTCGGCAGCTGCTGGAAGAGCATCGTGCGGCTCGACGCGTACCCGGTCGCCTCTCCGGCCCAGAACGGGCTCGACGCCGAGATCGCCTGGAAGTGCGGGTAGTAGGGCAGCAGCCCGTTCATGATCGGCAGCGCCTTGCGACGGTCTTCGATGCCGACGTGCATGTGCACGCCCCAGATCATCATCTGCCTGCCCCACCACTGCGTGCGGTCGATGAGCGTGGCGTACCTCTCCTTGTCGGGCGTCACCTGCTGCTGGAACCACTGGCTGAACGGGTGTGTGCCCGCGCACATCAGGTCGACGCCGAGCGGGTCGGTGACCTCGCGCACCCGTTCGACCATCCGGGTGAGGTCGTCGATCGCCAGCCCGACCCTGCCGTGCGGTGCGCTCACGAGTTCGACCGTGTTCGTGAGCAGTTCGCCGGTGACCTGCGGCTGGGCGTCCGGATCGTCTGCGAGTCGCGCCAGCACCTCCGGACCGGCCGGGGTGAGCTCGCCGCTCGCGTGGTCGACGCACGCGAGCTCCCACTCGAGCCCGACGGTCGACCGCTCCGAGGCGGCGAATTCGATGTCCATGCTGCGATTCTGGCAAGAATCGCGCGACTCGGGTGCGCGACCCGGCCAAGTTACGTGGATGCACGGCCAGAGATGCGGATGCCGCGACCCGATGTCGCACCCGACCGCTAGCGTCGAGGCATGACCACCCCATCGCCCGGCCTGACCGCACAGCGCCCGGCCGGCCTCACGCCCGCCGTGATCGCGGCGATCGTGGTGACCGTGCTCGCCTGGGCCAGCGCGTTCATCGTGATCCGCGGCACCGCCCCGTATTTCTCGGGCGGCGCGCTCGCGCTCGGCCGCCTCGTGGTCGGCGCCCTGCTGCTCGGCCTGCTGCTCGTCGGCAAGCGCTGGGTCCCGCCCACCCGGCGCGAGTGGCTGCTCGTCGTCGGCTACGGCGTGATCTGGTTCGGCGGCTACAACGTGGCGCTCAACGTCGCGGAGAAGTCGCTCGACGCGGGAACGACGGCCATGATCGTCAACGTCGGGCCGATCCTCATCGCCCTCGGGGCGGGCGTCTTCTTGCGCGAGGGCGTCCCCAAATGGCTCGCGATCGGCGCGGGCATCGCTTTCCTGGGCGTCGTGCTGATCGGCATCGGCACGAGCGGGCACGGCGTCGGCGACGGCACCGGCGTGGTGTGGGCGCTCGTGGCGGCGGTCACCTACGCCACCGGGGTGCTGCTGCAGAAGCCAGCGCTCAGGCGACTCCCGGCGTCGCAGGTCACCTGGCTCGGCTGCGTCGCGGGGCTCGTGGCGTGCCTGCCGTTCGCGGGCCAGCTCGTCGACGCACTCGCGGAGGCGCCGCCGGCCGCGATCGGCGGCATGGTCTACCTCGGCGCCATCCCGACCGCGCTCGCGTTCAGCACCTGGGCCTACGCGCTGTCGCGCATGCCCGCGGGCCAGTTGGGCGTCACGACCTACATCGTGCCGCCCCTCGCCATCGTGCTCGGGCTCATCGTCTTCGGCGAGATCCCGGCTCCCACGGCCATCATCGGGGGCGCCATCTGCCTCGTCGGGGTGGCCGTGAGCCGCCGCCGGCCCGCCGCGCGGGCCCTGGTCTGACGCGCCGCGGCCGAAACGGTTCCCGCATCCGCTATTTATCTGGCAGAATAGCGAGTTGAGTCCTTACGCAGCCCGACCCTCTAATCAGGCGCGTAGAGAATCCCTTAGAGCTTTTGTGCCGAGTGTGCCCCCACGCTCACGGCTAGCAGTTCGCCACCAAAACATTTATCTCAGGAGAATTGTGGCTGTAAAGATTCGTTTGAAGCGCATGGGCAAGATCCGTGCACCGTACTACCGCATCGTCGTGGCCGATGGCCGCAC
>Ga0247809_1000268_pt1 | contig 26702 bp, 23 predicted proteins | sample UWRJL104311B1_FD_180951 | JGI IMG/M metagenome (GOLD analysis project Ga0247809, IMG submission 180951) | Plant litter microbial communities from Arlington Agricultural Research Station in Wisconsin, United States - UWRJ-L104-311B-1 | ecosystem: Environmental > Terrestrial > Plant litter >...
CGTCGCAAGCACGCGTTTTTCAACAGTCTCGTTCGGTTTTGACACCTCAGGTTCCAAGACTGCGATAGTGCTTGGAGGAATCGGGAACATCGCTAGTCAGGTTGCTGATGAGCGGCGAACCAGTCGCAATGACGCGTAAGAGGGCGGTTTCCGCATTTTGGCCCCCTGGACACGCATATCTTGATACCGTGCTGTATCAGCCATTCGTGCGCGTGCCGTTTAAATCGAGGCGCGTTCTGCGTTGGCTGACGCGAAATCTTGAATTTTGCATCACCGCCTTTGTTTCCACGGGCTAAAACTCCGTGATAGGCAGCATGGGATTAAAGGGGGAAGCTCTTGAAAAGCCTACGTGTCGAACTTGAGCACTGCTACGGGATTCGAAATCTCAAAGCCGATATCAGCTTTGAGAAATGCCCCGCTGTCGCGATTTACGCGCCAAACGGAGCCATGAAGTCTTCGTTCGCCCAGACGTTTCAGGACATCGCCGAGGACACGCCTTCCAAGGATCGGATCTTCCCGGCACGGGTATCAACGCGGAAGGTCACAGATGACCAAGGAGCGGCCCTCCAACCTGTGTCGGTCCTAGTCGTTCGGCCTTATGATGAGGTCCTGGGACATACCGCAAAGACGTCCACACTTCTAGTGAATGCCGCACTACGAAAAGAGTATGAGCAGCTTCACCTCGAAATAGATAAGTCTCGGCATGCCCTAGTTACGGCGCTGAAACAGCAATCCGGCTCAAAGAAGGATATTGAGCAAGAACTAGCTTCTACGTTCACGGCTTCTGGCGATCTGTTTACGGCACTAAATCGCATATATGACGAGGTTTTGGCTCAAAAATCGGCTCCGTTCTTCGATGTCAAATATGATCTAATATTTGACGATAAGGTTCAGGCAATTCTTGGCACCAAAGACTTTAAGACTGTAATTGAAGATTATATGAAGCGGTACAATGAGTTATTGTCCGCATCTACGTACTTCAAAAAAGGTACTTTTACTTACTACAACGCCTCTATTGTTGCTAAGACATTAATTGATAATGGCTTTTTCAAAGCCAATCATTCCATCAGCCTTAATGCGGGCGAGTCCGTCACTATATGCGATGAAAAGGGCTTAGAAGACGTAATTGCTAAAGAAAAAGAGGGGATCTCACACGATCCCGCTCTTCGCAAAAAGTTTACTGACCTCGAAAAGCTATTGTACAAGAACACTACGGTCCGTGATTTTAACGAATACCTCTCTGAGCGGGAGGATATACTTCCTTCTCTTTCTAACATGGCTCAGTTTAAAGAAGAGGTATGGAAGGGATACCTAGCAACTCACGTAGGTCTATTCACTGAATTGGTCGAAAAGTATCGTGACGCGGAAAAGAGAAAGTCTGAGATTGAGGATCAGGCCAGCAAGGAAAGAACCGACTGGGAAGAGGTCATTGATATTTTCAATACCCGCTTCTTCGTACCCTTCAAGCTAGAGGCGAAAAACCGGACGTCGGTCATGCTTGGTCAGGAGCCAATCTTAAAGCTCGGTTTTACGTTCGAAGACAACGGTGAGCAAGCTCAGGTGGATCGTGAGTCACTTCTCCAGGCATTAAGCACTGGAGAAAAGAAAGCTCTTTATGTCCTAAACATCATATTTGATGTGCGAGCGCGCCACAAAGCAGGCCAGACTACCTTGATGGTAGTAGATGATATTGCGGACTCTTTCGATTATCGAAACAAGTATGCCATTATACAGTACCTTAAAGATATATCTGAATACGATAATTTTTTCCAAATCATATTAACGCACAACTTTGACTTCTTTAGAACAATTCAAAGCCGCTTTGTGACCTATAAAAATTGCTTTATGGTTTCAAAGGACTCCTCAGGCGTCTCGCTTGTGCCCGCAGCGGGCATAAAGAACATTTTTGTAAATGACTGGAAACCAAATTTTGCATCAGACGCACTGAAGCGGATAGCTTCCATTCCATTCATGCGGAATCTTGTTGAGTTCACCAAAGGTGAAGACGACCCATACTTTAAGCTTTTGACTTCACTTCTTCATATTCGCCCGGATTCTGATACGATAACCGAGCAGGATTTGTATGATGTCTATAACAGCCTGTTTGGTACTGCTGAGACTCCGTCAGATGGAGGACAGGGTAAGGTTCTAGATTTGATCGAAACCGAGTGCGCCTCCTGCCTTGCCGCACCGGCGGGTGTTAACTTTGAGAACAAAATCGTCTTGTCCATCGCGGTTCGTTTGAAAGCTGAACGGATCATGATTGATAGAATCAACGATCCTGATTTTTTAAACGCAATAAAGGGAAGTCAAACCTCTGTTCTTCTTAGAAAGTTCAAAAAGAAATTTCCCGATAAAATCGCAGATGCAATCATCCTCGATCGGGTGTCTCTTATGACGCCAGAGAATATCCATCTTAACTCATTTATGTATGAGCCTATACTCGACATGTCAGATGAGCACCTCCGCCAGCTTTACGCTGATCTTACAAAGATATCCTGATGCTGCCGTCATCACGCTAACCCCCTTGGGCTAGCTCAAACCGTTATATCCGCTATGCTGGATGTATGGATAACGATTCGGCTATCAGCGCGTTGAACGCGCTTGCGCAAAGCACTCGCCTTAATACCTTCCGCCTGCTGGTGCGGCACGAACCGAACGGTTTGGCCGCGGGCGATATCGCTCGGCAACTCGACGTGCCGCAAAATACCATGTCCGCGCACCTCGGCATTCTCGCCCGGGCCGGCATCGTGCGTTCCGAACGGCGAAGCCGATCGATCATCTACCGCGCCGATCTGGACGGGCTGCGCGCACTGACCCTGTTCCTCGTCAAAGACTGCTGCGCCGGCTCACCCGAACTATGTGCGCCACTCCTGGCCGAACTCACCCCATGCTGCTGAAAGGACGTCCCGTGGCCGTCGATATCGTGATCTATCACAACCCCGAGTGCGGCACGTCGCGCAACACGCTGGCGATGATCCGCAATGCCGGCATTGAGCCGCACGTCATCGAATATCTGAAAACCCCACCCTCGCGCGCGCTGCTGATCGAACTGATCGACCGCGCCGGGATCACGCCCCGCGATCTGCTGCGCGAGAAGGGCACGCCCTATGCTGAGCTGGGCCTTCGTGACACCACGCTGTCAGACGACGCGCTGGTGGACGCGATGATGGCGCATCCGGTCCTCATCAACCGACCGCTCGTCGTCTCGCCGCTCGGCGTGAAGCTGTGCCGACCGTCCGAAGCGGTCCTTGATCTGCTGCCCGGGCCGCAACAGGAGGCGTTTGCCAAGGAAGACGGCCAACAGGTCGTAGACGCTTCGGGTCAGCGCATCGCCTGATGCTGCTCGCGCTCGCTATCTTCGTCGTCACGATCGCGCTCGTCATCTGGCAGCCCAAGGGCCTGGGCATCGGCTGGAGCGCGCTAGGCGGCGCGGCCGTCGCGCTGCTCGTCGGGGTCGTTTCGCTCTCTGACGTGCCTGTGGTGTGGGGCATCGTCTGGAACGCGACCGCGACGTTCGTCGCGATCATCATCGTCAGCCTGTTGCTCGATGAAGCCGGGTTCTTCGAATGGGCGGCGCTCCACGTCGCACGCTGGGGCGGGGGGCATGGTCGCCGCCTGTTCGTGCTAATCGTGCTGCTCGGCGCGGCGGTGTCGGCGCTGTTCGCCAATGATGGCGCCGCGCTGATCCTGACGCCGATCGTTATCGCGATGCTGCGTGCCCTGGGATACAAGGACAAGGCGACGCTGGCGTTCGTGATGGCGGCGGGATTCATCGCTGATACCGCCAGTCTGCCGCTGATCGTCTCCAACCTCGTCAACATCGTGTCGGCCGACTTCTTCCGGATCGGCTTTGCCGATTACGCCTCGGTGATGGTGCCGGTCGATCTGGCGTCGATCGCCGCGACACTGGTTGCGCTGCTGCTGTTCTTCCGGCGCGACATACCGGCAAGCTACGATGTGGCGCAGCTCCGCACGCCCGGTGATGCGATCCGCGACCGTGCCACGTTCAAGGCGGGCTGGGTCGTTCTTGCTCTACTGCTTGCCGGCTTCTTTCTGCTCGAACCCCTCGGCGTGCCGGTCAGCGCCGTGGCCGCTGCCGGCGCAGTCCTCCTGCTCATCATCGCCGCGCGCGGTCACGTCATCCAGACGCGCAAGGTGCTGGCCGGCGCGCCGTGGCAGGTCGTGATCTTCTCGCTCGGCATGTACCTGGTCGTCTATGGCCTCCGCAATGCGGGCCTGACTGACCACCTTGCCAGCCTGCTCGATCGTACCGCGCAAGGCGGTGTGTGGGGTGCAGCGTTCGGGACCGGGATCATCGCCGCGCTGCTCTCGTCGGTGATGAACAACATGCCGACCGTGCTAGTAGGCGCGCTGTCGATCGACGCGACGCACGCCACGGGCGCGATCAAGGAAGCGATGATCTACGCCAACGTAATCGGGTGCGACCTCGGACCGAAGATCACGCCGATCGGTTCGCTCGCGACACTGCTCTGGCTGCATGTCCTCGGGCAAAAGGGCATCCGGATTGGCTGGGGCTATTACTTCAAGGTTGGTGCGACACTAACGATCCCGGTGCTGCTGGTAACGCTCGCGGCACTCGCGATCAGGATCAGCATGGTATGACGGCACTCGTCTATCTTGCCGCGTCGCTTGCGGAAATCGCAGGGTGCTTTGCCTTTTGGGCATGGTTGCGGCTGGACAAATCGCCTCTGTGGCTGGCTCCGGGCGTGGTCTCACTTATGCTGTTCGCCTGGCTACTGACACGCGTGGATAGCGACGCAGCGGGGAGGGCCTATGCTGCCTATGGCGGCGTCTACATCTGCGCATCGCTGATCTGGCTCTGGGCTGTCGAAGGGGTAAGGCCCGATCGCTGGGACGCGGGTGGAGCTGCACTTTGCCTGATCGGCACCTGTATCATTCTGCTTGGCCCAAGGACCGCCTGATGCCGCTCCGCACTCTCTCCGATCCTGATAATCTGCCCGCGCTTGATCGGCGCTATGCGCTCGATCGTCCTGCCCTTGGGCTGGGCGCTGGTGATCCACCTCCGCGCATACTGTTGCTCTACGGCTCCCTGCGGGAGCGATCCTTTTCGCGGCTATGCGTCGAGGAAGCTGCTCGCCTGCTGCAATTCTTCGGCTGCGAAACGCGGATCTTCGATCCTTCGACGTTGCCGTTGCCCGATCAGGTGACGGGGGACGACCACCCGGCCGTTCACGAGCTGCGCGAACTGTCGATGTGGTCGGAGGGGCATGTGTGGTGCAGCCCCGAGCGGCATGGCCAGATTACTGGCATCATGAAGCTGCAAGTCGATCACCTGCCGCTGTCGATGGGCGGCATGCGCCCAACGCAAGGCCGCACGCTTGCCGTCATGCAGGTGTCGGCGGGATCGCAGTCGTTCAACAGCGTGAACACCCTGCGCGTCCTCGGCCGTTGGATGCGAATGGTGACGATCCCCAACCAATCCAGCGTAGCCAAGGCGTTTGCGGAGTTTGACGACGCCGGTCGGATGAAGCCGTCCAGTTATTACGATCGGATCGTGGATGTGATGGAGGAGCTGGTGCGCTTCACGGTCCTGCTACGCCCGCACACCACGCAGCTTGTCGATCGCTATTCCGAGCGAAAGGAGGCAGGTATGCCGATCGATAGCGCCACGGACCTTTCGAGCATCGCAACCTCACCAACGTATCGGAAAGGCCAGTAAAGTCCGCTTAGTGTGGCAAACCGCTCCTGCGACATTGTGCATCACTGAGTGTGCTTCTAGATGCATCCAATGAAACGCCGGGCTCGCCCACTGTCCAAGATATTGCATTCCATGGCGTTTTTCGTCCTGGCCGTGATGTTGCTGGTCCGGCTTGGCCCGCTCTGCGAGACGATGGCGATGGCCGCGCCTCCGGCTGCGTCCGCGATGATGGACTGCGCCAGCAAATCAGCAGGCGCTCCCATCAAAAAGGCGCCTGCGTCGGCTTGCGCTATACCGTGCGTTGCAGTTGCCGGCGAAACCGTCGAACATATCGAGCTGGTTCCGTCCTCCCGTCTATCGCCATGGCCAGCTCCACAGACGGGCCTTTTAGGCGTGGCATACGCTCCGGCCACACCCCCTCCGCAAACCGTGTGAAATTGAACATCATCACACGTAAGTTTCGGAGAATATCATGACCAAGTTTAAGCTCATCAGCGCTGCCTTCGCCCTCACTCTGTCGACTGGCGCATTCGCCGCTGTCGCCAATTGCTGCGCCGACATGGCGTGCTGCAAGGACGGTGCGGACTGCTGCAAGGATGGCGCAAAAGCCAAGGCCGCGGACTGCTGCGATCATGCTAAGGGCGGCATGAAGCACGGCTGAAGCTGGATAGGGGCGGGCAACCGCCCCTATTTTTCTAGTCTACGTCTACTCGGCGCGGCACGCCGTCCCGCCACGGTCGCTGCGACGAGCGGAGAGTTACCTTCAGGGTTGAGGCTCTCCCCCGAACCGCATCCATCGTTCGTCCCATCTCGCGCGCGATTACCGCCAGAGTCTGCTTGGCCTCGATACGCCGACGAAGCTCGGCGTCATCATTATCGGTCCAAGACGTTCCACGTCGAGCGGTCAGCCCAATACCTCCTCGATCAGGAGCAGGCCCAAAAACCCGATGAAAAACATCGCGCTGATAAGCGGAGTGTCCGGCTTCTCGTGTGCCTCAACCAACAGCTCTTCCGTCACGAGGTAGAGCAGCGCCATCAGACCGAAACTGAGAAACCCGGCGATCACGACGGGCGGAAACGTCGCAACGGGAGTCGCTATCGCCGCACCGATCGGCAGCAACAAGGCGATCCCCATCGTAATCGCGATGATCCGCGCCTTGGACTTGATCGTCTCGCCCAACTCGGTCGTCACGGTCAGTCCGAGAAACAGCACCTCCAACGTCAACGCGATCGTCAGCAACACGCCGGCCTTCCCGCCAGCGACGAACGCCAACCCGAGAACAAGCCCGTCGATCAGGATATCCACTGCGACCGCGCCCAACATAGCGATCGGGCCACTGGCGCGACCCTCAAGAGCTTTGAGCGACAGCATCACGAGAATGCCAAGCGCGCCGCCTGTGAATGTCGCGATCGGTGAACCTTCGTGCATCACCTGGGGCAAGATCTCGGCTGCCGCTGCGGCGAACACGACGCCTGCCGCCAAGTGCTGCATAGCGCTTACGAAGGCATCACTTGGCCGTCTCGATACCGCGAATAGCGAGCCGATCAGTACGGCGACGACGGGAATGAGCGTGAAGGCAACGGCCTGCATAGCTTAAGCCCTCACGCTGTCATGATTCAAAGGCGGCAGTTCGATGTGTCCCCCTGATGGGGCTGGCAGCTCGCGCCGTCCGAAACGAGCGTAGAGCGTCGGCAGCACGAACAAGGTGAGCAAGGTTGCGGATATCAGGCCACCAATGACGACGGTCGCCAGCGGCTTTTGCACCTCGGCTCCAGCACCATGACCAAGTGCCATCGGCACAAAGCCAAGCGATGCGACGAGCGCCGTCATCGCAACCGGCCGGAGCCGCGCCAGAGCGCCTTGATGCGCCGCTACCGCACGATCCATGCCTTGCCGCATCAGATCATGGATGGACGACACCATGACCAGCCCGTTGAGAACCGCGACACCCGATAGCGCGATGAAGCCGACTGCCGCTGAAATGGAGAACGGCATGCCTCTTAGCACCAGCGCAAGGATGCCTCCGACCAACGCCAGCGGAACGCCGGTAAACACGATCAACGCATCCCTGACGGAACCAAGCGCGCCGTAGAGCAGGAACATGATGACCACGAAGCAGATCGGCACCACAACGCTGAGCCGATCGCGGGCAGATGCCAGGTTCTCGAACTGACCGCCCCATTCGAGATACGTGCCGGGCGGCAATTTCACCTGAGCGTCGATGGCTGACCGGGCATCAGCCACGACACCCGCCACGTCTCGATCGCGCACGTTGGCCTGCACCACGACACGCCGCTTGCCGTTCTCGCGACTGATCTGGTTGGGACCATCGACCACGGCGATATCCGCCACAGTCGATAGCGGTACGAAGCCGCCACTGCCGGTCGGCACCGGCACCTGAGCAACCGCCGTCAAATCGGATCGTGAGCTTTCTGCCATCCGGATCACGACGGGGAAGCGACGATCGCCTTCAAAGATCACGCCAGCCTGTCGGCCGCCAATGGCTGCGGCAACCGTGTCCTGCACGTCACCGGCCGTTACCCCGACGCGGGACATGGCGGTACGGTTCGGCCGGATATCGAGCATCGGCAAACCTTCGGTTTGTTCGACCCGCACGTCTGCTGCACCCCGCGTCTTTCGAAGGATGCCGGCGATCCGATCTGCGGTCGCGTTCATCTCGCCAAAGTCATCGCCAAAGACCTTGATCGCGATATCGCCGCGCACGCCTGCAATCAGCTCGTTGAATCGCATCTGGATTGGCTGGGTGATCTCATAGGCGTTGCCCGGCAGGGTGGAGAGGCGCTTTTCCAGCCGCTCCACCAGCTCTTCCTTGGACAGGCCGGGGTCGGGCCACTCCTTCTTCGGCTTCAAGATGACAAACGTGTCAGTCGCGTTAGGCGGCATTGGGTCCGATGCGATTTCGGACGTGCCGGTGCGGGAGAAGGCGAAACGGACCTCAGGGGCCTTGGCGAGTGCCTTTTCCACCTGGAATTGCATTGTCTGGCTCTGATCGACCGATGTGCCGGGGATGCGAACTGCCTGCACGAGAATGTTGCCCTCATCGAGCTGCGGCAAGAACTCTTGCCCCAATGTCGTGAAAGCTGCCCCGGCAAGCGCCAGCGCACCGATCGCAACGCCGATGGTAAGGGTGGGCCGGCGCATCGCCGCATCAAGTCCCGGCTCATAGCGCTGCCGGAGGAACGTGACGACGCGGCTTTCCTTCTCCTCGACCCGCTTGCTGAGCCAGATCGCAATCGCTGCCGGTATGAAGGTCAGCGACAGGATGAAGGCGAACACCAAAGCAATGATGACGGTGAGCGCCATCGGCTCGAACATCTTGCCTTCGACACCCGTGAAGGTGAGCAACGGCGCATAGACCAAGATGATAATAGCCTGCCCGTACACCGATGGGCGGATCATCTCGCGCGCCGATGCCGCGACAATCCCGAGACGTTGCTCGATCGTCAGCACGTCATCGCGACCATGCTGCGCCTCGCCCAAACGCCGTAATGCGTTCTCCACGATAATGACCGCGCCATCCACGATCAGACCAAAGTCGAGCGCACCAAGGCTCATCAGATTGGCCGAAACGCCCGCCTCCAACATGCCGATGCTGGTCAGCAGCATCGTAATCGGAATGACGCAGGCCGCGATCAGCGCCGCACGGAAATTGCCAAGCAGCGCAAACAGGACGACGATCACCAGCACCGCACCTTCGGCAAGGTTGCGGGCAACCGTCGAAATTGTGGAGTTCACAAGCTCGGTCCGGTTCATCACCGGCTTCACAACCACATCGACCGGCAACGAGCGGCCGATCTGCGTCAGCCGTTCGGCAACGCCAGTCGATACCGTGCGGCTATTTTCCCCGATCCGCATGACCGCGGTCCCGACGACAACCTCATGGCCGTTTTCCGACGCCGATCCCATGCGCAGCCCTTGTCCGGTGCGAACGGTCGCAATCTGGTTGAGCAGGATCGGAACGCTCTCGCGGGTGGCAACGACGGTACGGGCCAGCTCGTCGGCGTTGCGGACACGCCCATCCGATCGAACCGCCAGCCCTTCGCCGTTGCGGTTGACCACGCCCGCGCCCGCGCTGGTATTGCTGCGCTGAAGGGCGGTCGTTAGATCCTGAAGCGTTAGCCGCATCGCTGCCATGCGCTGTACGTCTGGAACGACGAGATATTCCTTGGTGTAGCCACCAAGGGAGTCGACGCCGGCAAGCCCGGCCGTGCTTTTTAGCTGCGGCGTGACGATCCAATCCTGCACAGTGCGCAGGTAGGTCGCCTTGTCGGCGTCACTGACGAGGTGATCCCCCTCGGGGGTGATATAGCTGGCATCGCGTTGCAGGCCGGGTTCGCCGTTGCGGTGATGGACCTGATCCAGCTCGCGATATTCGACCGTCCACATGAAGATATCGCCAAGGCCCGTGGCGATCGGCCCCATCTCGGGGTTCACACCTTCGGGAAGGTCTTCCTCAGCGGTTCGCAGGCGTTCCGCGACCTGCGCCCGCGCAAAGTAGATATCGGTCTTCTCGGTGAACACCGCTGTGATCTGGGCAAAGCCATTGCGGCTTAGCGATCGAGTATAATCAAGGCCGGGAATGCCAGCGAGCGCGGTTTCGACCGTGAACGCAACCTGCTTCTCGATCTGATCGGGAGAGAGGGCAGGAGCAACGACGTTGATCTGCACCTGGTTGTTGGTGATGTCGGGTACGGCGTCGATCGGAAGCTGACGCAGCGCGCCAATTCCGAGCAATGCAGCCGCGATGGTGAGAAGCAGGACGAGCCAGCGCTTCTCGACGGATAGGGTGACGATGCGACCGATCATGGCTCAGTCCTCATCCCCGCCCGCGCCCTTGCCGAGTTCGGCCTTGAGCGTGAAGCTGTTGGTGGAAGCGATGCGCTCCGAGCCGGTAAGGCCTGCCGTTACAGTGACCTGCCCGCCATTGGTGCGGCCAAGCGTCACCGGGATTGCCCGGAAACCTGTCGCGGTGCGGACGAACACGAACGACTTGTCCTCGATCATCTGCACTGCGGCCGATGGCACGGCGACGGTGCGGTCCCCGGTCGCAGGAACGAGGATCGATACGTTGACCGTCTCGCCGACGCGCCATGTGCTGCCGGCGTTGTCGAGGGTGGCGATCACCGGCACCAATCGGGTCGTCTCATCCAGAATGGGGGACACGAACGTCACGCGCCCCTCCTGACGCCGCCCCGGTGCCGTCACTTCGACACGCACGCCGGGTTTCACCCGACCGGCATCGGTGGGGACGAGGGAGGTGGTGACAGTGACCTTCGACAGATTGGCGACACGGAACAGCTCTGCATCGGCCGCGACTGCCTGCCCGAGGGTGGCCGATCGCGCGATGACCTGGCCGGCGATCGGCGAGCGAACCGCGATGCGGTTAAGCGCACCGCCCCCGCTACCCGTCGCCGACAACTGCTGCTGTGCCAGGCGAAGGGCAATGCTGGCTTCTGTCGCGGCCGTCCGCGCCGCGACCAGATCCTGCTCTGGCGAAACGCGTTCGGCGAACAGCCGCTGTTCGCGGCGAAGGTTGGATTGGGCGAGCGCGGAACGCGCGCGCGCGGCCTCTACCTCCGCTTTCAGTGATGCCGCTTCCCGGCTTTCGATGATAGCCAGTGGGTCGCCCCGGCTGACTGACTGCCCGAGATTGCGGGTGAGGGAAACGAGCCGACCGCCTACGGAGGTGGACACAACCTGCACACCTTGAGGATCGCCCTCGATCGTTGCCGACAGCTCGATCGCTCCGGCCACGCCGCCCACGGTAGGACGCGTAACCTCTATCCCGGCATCCGCGATCTGCTGGGCGGACAGGGTAACAATATCCTTTGGGCCCTTCTTGGCTTCGCCGGCCTCGGCACCTTCCGCCTTCTCGGCTCCGGCTTTCTCACCGGCCTCGCTGCTGCCACCCCCGCCGCATCCGGCAAGGAGGATAGCCAGGGTCACAGGCGCGAGCGCCCGCATGATGGTCTTCGTCATTGATTGGTTTCCTCGGGCGAGGGCGCTGCGGCAACGAGCCGTTCGAGGCGTGCCTTGGCGTCGTGATAGGTGGCGAGCGCATCGATCGCGGCGGTTCGTGTTTCGGACAGGGTACGTTCGGCATCCAACAAATCGAGCTGACCGAACTTGCCCTCCCGGTAGCCGATCCGGGCAATCCGAGCGGCTTCGCTTGCCGATGCCAATGCCGGCCCGCTGGCGTTGCGAGCGGTCGTCGCGGCATTCGCGACGTTCGCCTGTGCGCTTGCGATATCCTGCGCGGTATCCAGCTCGGCCGCGCGACGTAGCGCCTGCGCCTGATCGGTCTGCGCCCGCGCCCGCGCCACTGCCGCCTTGCCGTTGTTGAACAGCGGAAACGGGATCGACAGGCCGAACACCGCTGCCACGTCGTTCGTAGCCTCAAGCCGTCGTGCGCTGGCGCTGAGTGTCACGTCGGGAATGCGCTGCGACCTGGCAAGCCGCACCTGGGCCTCTGCCGTTGTTACGTCCGCGCGTGTCGCTGCCAATGCCAGCGTCCCGGCGGTCTCGATCGGCCGCGCTGGACCAAAGCCCTCGACACGGCCGAACCACGCCAAGTCCAACGGTCCTGTGAGGGGTTGGCCGATCCGTCGGGCAAGATTGCTTCGCGCGACCTCGGCAAGCCGCTCCGAGCGCTCCACGGCCGTCTCCGCGTTGATCCGCAATACATCGGCGCGCTGCTGTTCGAGCGGCGATGCTCGCCCCGCCTGAACGCGGACGCCGGCTGCGCGCGATGCCTCGCGGGCGATGCCGGCCTGCTCGCGCGCGGTTACAAGCCGACGCTCCGCTGCTGTCGCCTCGATGTAGAGCTGCGTGACGGCAAGCCTTAGATCAGCCTCAGCCAACGCCGTGCCTATCCGCGCTCGATTACCAATCGCATCCGCGACGGCGATCCGTGCCGATCGTTTGCCACCCAGCTCGATCGGTAGTGCCAGGCCTGCCGTTGTCTCCGCGCTGCGAAGCCCGCGATATTGACCACTGCCGGCAATGTTCTCGGTCTCGGCGACGATCGACGGATTCGGCCGGTAGCCAGCAACCGTGCGGCCTGCTTCTGCGGCCCGGACGCCGGCCGTAGCGGCCTCAAGGCTGGGGGCAGTCGCTCCGGCAAGTGAAAGCGCCTGCTCAAGGGTGAGCGGGGGACTGGTCGATGTTGGATCGGCTGACTGCGCCGGTGCGATCGACGCGCAGGACGCCACGGCCAATAAGGCCGCAATAAAACGGTGCATGGGTAATGGACTCCTGACGAACCTTGGGCGTCCGCACGGGCTTTCCCGGCGGAATTAGGCGTTGGTCAGGCTTGGGGAGGACGTAGGGCTGGGTCCGACGCTACCGGAGCCTTAGGCGCATTGCGCCACACCGATGCAGTCATACGAACGCTGCTGGCTGGTCCGGTTGAATTGGACGCGATCGGCACGCCGACGTGATGGCCGTGGCAACCGCCATGATGGTGAGGATACGCCTTGTCGGCGTCTGCCGGCACTTGGTCAGCGTCGCCGTCGCAATGATCGAGGGAGCTGACCGCTGTGGTATCAATGCACGTCACGCCTTCGGTCGCATGCGCGACTGATCCAAGCCCGAGCATAAGCACGAGCATGAAACTGAGGAGCAGGGCGAAAAGGCGGTGCATCGGCCCGCGCCTTAGCAGCTTACCGACTGCCATGTAACGACTGCTGGTAACTAGCGGGGGCGGATAAAGGCTCGCCGTGCATTTCGGCGCGTGCCTGCCGCATGATCTGAACACCGCCGGATATTCCCAACACAGCCATCAAAGCGGCGACGGCAAGATCAGGCCACGCGCTGTTTAGGCCGAACACTCCGCCTGCGGCCAGTACGACGGCGATGTTGCCGATCGCGTCATTGCGCGAGCAAATCCATACCGATCTCATGTTCGCATCACCACTTCGGAAGCGGTACAGCATGACCGCGACCACAAGGTTCGCGATCAGCGCCGCGATGCCAACCATGCCCATAATCTCGGCATGGGGCGTTGCGTCGTGGAGCGCCCCCCATCCCGCCGCGAACAGGACATAGATGCCTAGCAAAGCAAGCGTCGCCCCCTTCAACATCGCAGCGCGTGCACGCCAGGCCATCGCCATCCCGGCAACGCCAAGGCTGATTGCGTAGTTCGCAGTATCCCCAAAAAAGTCGAGCGCGTCGGCTTGGAGTGCCTTCGATCCACCCGTGATGCCGGCAATGATTTCGATAACGAACATGCCGCCATTGATGGCGAGCGCAATCCATAGCGCTCGGCGCCACTTGGGGTCGTTGAGAGTACCCGCCTTGTCGGACGCGCAGCTTGTGCAGGCCATGTTCGCCACCTCGATAGAATCGATCTGACAGCCTATATGCACCCTCTAGTCGCTAGAGGGTCAAGCGCTGTGTCTGAGAAACTGACGATCGGAAAACTGGCCGGTGCGACCGGCACCAAGGTCGAGACGATCCGCTACTATGAGCAGATTGGCTTGCTGCCGGCTCCTGAGCGATCGGCGGGAAACTATCGGACCTATGAGGGCGCGCATCTACGCCGCCTTTCCTTCATCCGTCGTGCGCGCGATCTTGGCTTCTCGATCGACCAAGTACGCGAGTTGATGGGGCTTGCCGATCACCGCGATCGGTCGTGCATCGCTGTCGATGTCGTTGCCAACCAACACCGCGACGCGATCAGACGCAAAATTGCAGACCTCACCGCGCTTGCTGGTGAACTCGACGCGTTGATAGATTCCTGTAGCCGCAACACCGTCGCCGACTGCCGGATCATCGAAGCACTTGCCCCTTCCGCATAGCGCATCGCTGCTGTCCGGTGGAATGATCGGCTTGCACCGCTTGGGCACTTCAATCCGTGGAGCTGACGATCGCACTTCTTGCCGCCCCGTCATCCTGACTGATCTCGATGGTACAGCGCACCGTCTTCTTAGTCCTCACAGCTATCTTGTAGCAGGCTTGCACAGCCTTGCGATTTGCGGTGATGATCCGATCGGCTGCCGCGATGTTAGCGAAAGCCTCCGGCCCAGCAGCTCGCATGAGGCGCTGCCCTGCTTCCCATTTCGGTAGGTCGAGCGTGCGCGCTGCCATCCACTCGGGCACCTGCCACTTCGCCGGGAGCTCGCGCGCGATGATCCCCGGCACGATCGTCCATAGCAGCGCCCCGCCCAGGCACGCTCCCGCACCGACCTGCCACAAGGTACGGCGCTGCTCGTCCGCACGGCGGGCCGAACCGCCGATACCGTGCAAAGCGGTCGTCGCCTTGTCCATCTTCTCACCGGCGGTCGCGATCATGCGCCGATCCTCGTCGCGGGCATGGCCGCCAGCCGCGACGATCCGGTCGGCGACATAGCGCGGCGCGACATTGTCCTCGGCCGTTTTCGCCAGCACGCCGACATTTTGCATGGTCGCGTTGAGCGCCTTCGCCATTTTCCCCAGCGTCTCGCTGTAATCGGGTATCTCCGGCACCTCGGCGCGCTCCGCGGACAGCCGCTCGACGGCGCGGCGCAACAGCGCAAGCTCACCGCGGACACCTTCAAACGCCTCCGCTGCGGCGTCCAGTTCGTGATCGTCACCCATGCACTTCTTCCCCTTTACTGCATGAAACCACAAACCGGATCGTACCCGAAAGCACGAACCGTCACCGGCTCATCCCCCGATCCCGGTCGCGCCCACGATCGAGCGACGACGACAGCGCATCGCCGATCGACCGCTCGCTTTCCTGCTTCAGCGCCAGGTCGGGTGCATGGCGACGCAGTGCGGATTCGAGCTGCGGGTCGCGGTGCAGCCCGCCCGCCACCTTCTCCATCCGCTCACGCAACCGCTCGGCACCGGCACTGTCGCCGGCCCGCTCCATTCCTGCCCGCGCCTGCTGCATTTTCTGCCAGCCTTCCACGAACCGCTCGGCACGCGCGTCCGGGTCTAGCCGCACACGCTTCTCGTCGGCCATCGCGCGTGTCGCGCCAACTGTGTTGCCGCCCGACACCTGCTCGATAAGCTTCGGATCACGCGCAAGCGCCGATGCAAGGTCGCGCGCGGCATGGGGACGGGTCGCGTCCAGCCTCTCGCCAGCCTTCTGCAAAGCGCTCTCCTGATGCGGCAGCACCGGCAGACCCTTGTTGCGCATCCGGCCGATATCGCCCGCGGCACGTGCATAGCGTTCGATCGCCTTGGCCTGAGAGACGTCCAAGGTGGTGTTAATCGGCCCCCCCTGGCTGCGATCACGGGCGGTGTTAATCAGACCCCCCTGGCCGTGATCGCGGGCAGTGTTAATCGCCCCCTCTTTCGCGACAGCCGGCTTTGGCCGGAAACCGGCAAACATGCCCTTGGCCTTGTCGCGCACCTTCTCGACCATCTGGCGTGCGAGTTCCGGGAACCGGATCTCGCGCCGATCGGCGAACGCCCGCGCCTGATCCTGCTCGGGCTTAGCGTAATCGCCCGCCATGTCCTTGCCGCGATCACGCGAGAGCGCGCGGACGAGCTGGCGCTGGTCGCTGAAGTCGTCGCGGCCATAGTGGAGCTGCACGTCGTCACGATGACGCGACATGCCGACATAGGCGCTGTGCCGGTCCATGCCGGGGGTGGCGAGGACGTGCGCGCGATCGACCGTCACGCCCTGCGATTTATGGAACGTCGCCGCATAGCCATGATCGACATGGGCATAGTCCTTGGTGTCGAACGCGACGCCGCGCCCGTCATCGAGGCGCACCGCCATGCCCTCGGACGATACCCGCTCGATCGTCGCCAGCGTGCCGTTCTTCACCCCCATGCCGCGCTCGTTGCGCAGGAACATGATGCGGTCGCCCGTCGCGAACTGCCGCTCACCGCGCTCGGCCTTCACCGTCACGTCGTCGCCAAGGTCGCCGGATGCGCGCAACCGGTTGCGCGCCTCGCCATTGAGGCTCTGCACTTCGGCGTTGGTGTGGGTGAGGATGATCCGGGTCTTGCCCGGCTCGGTCTGGCGTGCGCGATCCCAACCGTCCACCAGCTCGCCCCGCGCCTCGTCACGGTTGTCGGCGACGTGGACCATGCCCTTGCTGTCATAGGCATGGATCGCCTCGCCGGTGCGCCCGGTCGCCAGCGCACGCGTGGCGTCGCGCTGCCAGTCCTCGCGCTGCCGGCGTATCTCGGTGATCTCGGCCGCGCCGTGGCGCTCGGTGACGCTGCGAAAGGCCGCGCCGGCCTCGATCGCCTGCAACTGCTCGGGGTCGCCGACCATCACGACCTTGGCCCCGGCATCGCGTGCTTGGGACAGCACCCGCTCCATCTGACGCGAGCCGATCATGCCGGCCTCGTCCACCACCAACACGTCCCTTGGGCCTAGCTGTTCACGCCCCCGCCCCCATGCGTGTTCAAGGCTGGCGATGGTGCGGGACTGGATGCCGGACCCGCCCTCAAGGTTCTCGGCCGCGATGCCTGACAACGCCGCGCCGCGCACCGTGTAGCCCTGCCCCTCCCAAGCCTCGCGCGCGACGCCCAGCATCGCCGATTTACCGCTGCCGGCATAGCCGACGACGGACGCCAGCCCACTGTTGCCGGTGACGTGATCGAAGGCGTCGCGCTGCTCGCTCGACAGGACAAGCCCTCGGCCCTCGGCTGCGTCGATCGCGGCGTCACGATGCCGATCGACGATGCCATGCGCGGCGCGGCCCGCCAGCTCGTCGCTCGCGCGCTCAAGCCGGTTCTCCACCGCGATCATGTCGCGGCTGGTGAACCGCTCCTGGTCGCGCCCGTCCTTCCCCAATGCGACCAGCTCAGGGCTGGCGCGCACCGCCCCCATCACCTGGTCGAACTGCTCCTTGCCGTCGCTGTGGCGGAACGCGAACGTCGCAAGGTCACGGACGGTGAACGTGGCCTGCTGCCGCGTGAGGGCGTCCAGCGCGACATTGGGATCGGCGATGATCTTCTCGCCGTTCTCACGAGCGATGCGCGTGTGATCCTCGATCCGCTCCGCCTCAAGCCCCTGCTCCGGACGACGCGATGCGGCCGGGCCGATCTTGTGCTGCGGTTCCAGCCCGATCCCCTGCGCCTCGTAACTGCGGTGGTCGATGCGACCCTCAAGCCCAAGCTCGGCCATGCGCTCATTAACGTGGGCGCTCCACGCCTCGCGCCAGTCCTTCAAAAGCTCGGTCGAGTTCCAGTCGCGGTTCTTCTTCCCGAACCCCTCCGGCCCCACGTCGCGCATCGCAAGCATGACATGCGCGTGCGGCTTGGGCGTGCCGTCCTTCGCCTTGTCCCAATGCACGTTCAGATCCGCGACCATCCCGCGATCGACAAACTGCTGCTTCACGAAATCGCGCGCTAGCTGGACGCCCTGTTTCTCATTCATCTCGCGCGGAATCGAGAACTCCACCTCGCGGGCAAGCTGCGCGTCCTTGCGTTTCTCGCCTGCCTCCACCTCGTTCCACAAGGTCGTGCGGTCGTTTAAACGCTCCGGTGCGCCCTGTGGCAACATCACTTCGGAGTGGATCACGCCTGCCTTGTTGCTGAAGTCGTGATTCCGGTTCAACCGATCGTCGTGCAGCTCGGATGCGGAGCGATAGGCGGCGCTCGCGACGGCGCTCGATCCGTTCGCGCGGCTCACAACCTTGGCGGAGAAATGGTAGATCGCCATGACGCCCTGCTTATTGCACTTCTGAGCGCACGTCGGCAACGACGTATAAGCGCGCACTCATCCTCCGCTTCGCTCCTCCTGATTGACTTGGTGCTGCGTTCTGCTCGTTCTGGCTTTACCCATATGCTCGGCGCGCTAAGATGTTGATGAGCGATACGCGGAAGGGTAAAGGCGATGCGGAAGGTTCGCGATTACGATGCCGAGCTGAAGGCACTGGGTGACAAGGCCCGCGCGCTCAAGGCAAAGCGGGTCGAACAGCTTGGCCAGCTCGTCGTTGCGACCGGGGCCGATGCGCTTGATCCGGAAACCCTCGCCGGGGTGCTGCTCGATGCGATCGGATCAAAGGATGCGGGCGCGAAGGAGGCATGGCGCGCGAAGGGCGCGGCCTTCTTTCAACGACGTGGGCGCAAAGGTGGCGGCGCTGCTGCAATCGACGGATCGGGCACTGCGACTGAACCAGGCGGCGACGCTGCGGGCGGAAGCGGCGGAACGGCGAACGGATAGCAGGGGCTGGGTCGTGCAACGTCGCGAACGAACACGCCATCTGATTGAACTGGGCGGGCTGGTCCAGAAAGCCGGGCTGGTCGAGCTGACCGACGACGATCGCGCCACGCTCTACGGCGCGCTGCTCGATCTCGCCGGGCGTGGTCGCGGCGACGATGCTGGCGACGTGCTGGCGCTATGGAAGCGGCGCGGCAAGCGGGCGTTCGACGCGGAAGCGGAAGGGAGCGAAGCGCAATGAGCGATTTCGATATCGAGACGATCCGTGCCCAAGTCCGCGCGATGAATTTCGTGCGCGGCACGCCGGCGGAAATCGCGATGTGGCATGAGGACATGGCGGACTCGCGCGCCAACCTGGTCATCGAGGACATGATCCCGACGCCCAACGACGATGCGTTCTTCGCGATGATGCTTGACGAGGGCGTGCCCCCTCCCCTTGTATCGCAAATCCTGCTCCGGCTGCTCGATCATCCCGACTCCGACCGGTCCTTGCCGGTCACGCCGATGGAAGCGCACTGATGCCGAGGCGACGGATCAGCCCGCTGTTCGCGGTCTTCGTCGCCTTCGTGGTGCTGATGGCGAGCAACGCCTGGCTCAAGGGCATCTTCGGCTATGGTGAGATTGCGACCGACATTCCGTTCCTGCTGGCCGGCGCGATCCTGTTCCTGGCTTGGCGCTTCAACCGGCGCGCCGCCAACCAGCGGAGCGATCTGCTCGGCTCCGCTCGTTTCGGCGACCGAACCGACGTGCGAAAGCTGGAGGCGAACGGAGATCTCCTGATTGGCCGCTCGGCGAAGTCAGGCAAGCTGCTGCATTACGACGGCGCGGCGCATCTGCTAACGATGGCACCCACCCGGTCGGGCAAGGGCGTCGGCACGATCATTCCCAACCTGCTGCTGCTCGATCGCTCGGTGATCTGCATCGACCCCAAGGGTGAGAATGCCCGCGTCACCGCCCGTGCGCGTGCCGCCAAGGGCAAGGTCTGGTGCCTCGATCCGTTCGGCGTGTCGGGTCAGCCGCCTGCCCGCTACAATCCGCTCGACCGGCTCGATCCCGCCAGCCTCGATCTCGCGGAAGATGCCAACACCCTCGCCGACGCCCTAGTGCATGACGCGCCGGGGCAATCGGGCGAAGCGCATTGGAACGAGGAAGCCAAGGCGCTGATCGCGGGGCTGATCCTGCATACCGTCGTCCACGAACCCGCCGACGCCCGAGTGCTGGCGACGGTGCGCGACAAGCTGACGCTCGCCCCTGCCGGCTTTGCCGCTTTGCTGGCCAAAATGCAGGACAGCGCCGGCGCCGGTGGCCTGATCGCCCGCGCCGCCAACCGCCAGCTCGGCAAGTCCGATCGCGAAGCCGCTGGCGTGCTGTCCTCGGCACAGCGCCATACCCACTTTCTCGACAGCCCTCGCATCGTCGCCAGCACCGCCGCGTCGGATTTCACCTTCGCGGGGCTGAAGGACACGACCGCCACCGTGTTCCTGTGCCTGCCGCCCGATCGGCTCGACACCTATGCGCGCTGGCTGCGGCTGCTGGTGAGCCAGGCCGTCACCGACATGGCGCGGTCCACCGCCCGTCCTGCCCGGCCCGTGCTGTTCCTGCTGGACGAGTTCGCCGCGCTCGGCCGTCTCGAACCGGTTGAACGCGCGATGGGCCTGATGGCGGGCTATGGCCTCCAGCTCTGGCCGATCCTCCAGGACATGCACCAGCTTAAGGCCACCTATGGCGAGCGCGCCGGCACCTTCATGTCCAACGCCGGCGTGATCCAGACGTTCGGGGTCAACGATCATGCCACCGCCGACATGCTCTCGCGCACGATCGGCGACACCACGATCGAATATGATACCGTCAGCACGTCGCGCGGCACCGGCTGGGGCGAAAACCGCGCTGGTCCCTCGGAGAGTGTCAGCGGGCACGTCTCCGCTCGCCGGCTCGCCACACCGGACGAAATCATGCGAATGCGGCCCGATCAGCTTCTGCTGCTCCGCCAGGGCGAAAACCCGCTCGCGGTCGAGAAAATCCGCTACTACGATCAACGCGAGTTCACTGGCCTGTTCGATCCTGCGTGACGATGTGCGAAAGGTGAGTTTTGGGGTAGCGCCTCACCTTCCGAAGGTGACGGAGCTGGTGATCGGATTGACGATCTACGAAACCGATCGCGAAGGAGCTGATTTAAGCACCAACAGCGAGGTTCGGTGCTGCAAGGGTGCGGATCGTGGCAAAGCCCTCTTCCCTGCCCTCATGGCGCTCTTGGTCGGCTCTGGCGTAGTATCTGGTCGCCAGCTTGCCTTTCTTCTTTTTCCGCTAAGCACGCGGCGTTTGCGCCGCTCTGGTGACAGCGCAGCTGGCACCAGACGAATAGTGCATCGGCCATTAGGCCGATTCCATTTGCCTATTCTGACGGTGGTTATCCACAGGCTCGCCACCCCAAAGCTCACCTTTCGCCGTTCAGATTCTCTAATTCTTCTGATTCAAGATTCAGAGCCCTGAAAGGTCCGTATTTCTGCCGAAAAATGCCTCCAATAGTGAGCGTTGGGGTCGATTCGCGTGAGTTTCGGGGTAGCATGCGGTGAGCTTTGGGGTCGGTAAAAGTGAGTGTTCGGGCAGGGTCCAGTGAGTGTTGGGGTACCCCAATGGTTGGGTTAAAAGGATCGGTGAGTTTTGGGGTATCCGCCTCTCTGCTCCACGGGGGAGCTGAAACATTTGCCTAGCTCACTTTTCGTGATTAGGGTGAGTTGGTAAGTTCCTCTAGCTCACCGTTGGTCAAGCCTATGTCGCAACCTGCCGTGGTCGATATGACATTCCGCACGCTGGCCCAGAAGGGACGTGGAAATCCTTTTGATCCCGCCAACTACGGTGAAATCGTCAAGCCCGGCGAGTTGGTCGATATTGTAGAGCTAAGCCCCCTCACCCTCGCGGATCGCCGTATCTACAACCTGCTGATCGCCAATGCCTGGGAACGCATTGGCGAGCCGATCATCCATCGCATTGCGAAATCCGGACTGAAAGGGACGCACCAAGGCAACGAGCGCATAGAGAGTTCACTGCTGCGCCTCATGGGCACCATCGCGATCGTCACGATCCGCAAGGATGGCAAGAGCTACAAGCGCCGTGTCCAGCTGCTCGGCCCAAGTGATGAAAGCCTCGAAAAAGACGGCTTCCTTCACTATCGTATCCCAGAAGAGCTAATCGAGATACTGCGGAACAGTCAGGTTTATGCCCGTCTCAAGACGCAGGTAATGTATTGCTTCGAGTCAAAATACGCACTTTGTCTCTATGAAATGATCGAGCGGCGCATTGGTCTCGAATACAAACAGAAAGAGGAGTTTACGATCGAAGAGCTGCGCGGCCTGCTTAACGTGCCTGAAGGTAAACTCGAACGCTTCGCTGATATGAACAAATATTGTCTGAAGGTGGCTGTCGAGGAAATTAACAAGCTTTGCCCCTTCTATGTCGATTTCACGCCGATCAAGAACGGGCGCAAGGTCGAACGGGTGGCACTCCACTGGTTCCCAAAAACGTCCAGCGGCAAGCGCGACGCACAGAACCTGATCGACCAGCACAGCATTGTACGACGGGCAAAGCTGCGCGGCGGAATTCCCGAACTGCCCGTGCTGGTAGATTTCAGCGCGTCGGCCCAAAGGTGAGCCGCTACCCCAAAACTCACCGATAGGCTTTGCTACCAACCTCTACATGCCAGACACGTGTTCACGTTCCATCGTGTTCTCGTGTTCTCGTGCTATCATGTTCACATGCCAACAAGTGGGCTGGCGGATTCCGGGGTGCCCGTTACAGATGCCGGGCATTCACCCAGCCCTTGCATGTTCCACTCGGGACGGATCATTCGGATCGCCCCCTCTTCGGGGTCGGTACATAGAACGGACCCAGATATACGTTAAGCGCCCTCATCCGGGTTCAGGCGGCGCAAATCACCCGTTTGTCGCGCATCTGCGATGGCGACAGGGTTTTCCGTCATCCCTAGTACCTAGCGACGACTTTTGGGACAAAGCCGTCGTAGCAAGTCCAGTCACATCGCGACGATCTACGGGAAAGGCTGTCTGGCGCTCGGCGCCTTTCGCGCGACGGCATGGTGATCGCTCCACCGCCGTCTAGAAAGGGATAGGCTATCGAAAGAGTCTGGGTGACATCGCCCAGCAAAACGATCGATTTCGCTACTGATTTCATCATGGTAGGCCGCTTGCATGACCGCATCCGATCGCGCCGAACAGAATCTGATCCTCCGCTGTCCGGAGCCGCTCAATGCGGAAACGCCCCCGGATAAACTGATCACGTCCTTCCTGACGCCGCAGGCGAACTTCTACATCCGCAGTCACGGACCAACGCCGGAGCTGGCCGACGATCATCGTATAGCGCTGGACGGCTTAGTCGACCGCCCGCGCTCCTACACGGTTGCCGAACTTCAAACGGCATTTGCGACCCGGACAGTGACCGCGACCATGCAGTGCGCCGGCAATCGTCGGGCACATCTTCAAGACGTGGAAAAGACTTCGGGCGATCCCTGGGACGTGGGCGCGATTGGCAATGCGGCGTGGACCGGCGTCGCACTGTGCGACGTGCTCGCCGCAGCCGGCATCCAGGACGGCGCGTCGTTCGTCGGCACTACGGGGGCCGACAACGTGGATGTCGATGGTGAGACGGCACCGTTCGGTGCCTCGATCTCGATCGCCAAGGCGCTAGAGCCCGACGTGCTGATCGTCTGGGCCATGAATGGCGAGGCGCTGGCCCCCGAACATGGCGCACCGCTGCGGCTCGTCGTGCCGGGTTATGCGGGCGTTCGTAGCGCCAAGTGGCTGACGCGCATCGAGGTGCGCGATCGCCCGTCCGATGCGCCGATCCAGGCTAAGGACTACAAGCTCTTTCCGGCGTCGGTAGCGAAGGAGGACGCAGACTGGGATCGGGGTCTGACTATCGAGGAGATGCCGCTCAATGCTGCGATCTGCGCGCCGGTGGACGGCGCGCATGTCAGCGCCGGCGCGTGCGAAATCGCGGGTTATGCGGTCGCCTTCGGCCGAGCGGTCACCCGCGTCGAGGTCTCCGTCAATGGCGGCACCGACTGGCTGCAGGCGGAACTGACTGCAAAACCCGATGCGCCTTGGAGCTGGACGCAGTGGCACGTCACGGTCGATCTGTCTCCCGGACTCCACGTCCTGATCGTGCGCGCCGTTGACGGTGCCGGGCAGATGCAGCCCGAACGGCCCGAGGCGATCTGGAACTTCGCCGGCTATCTCTCGACTGCCTGGCATCGCATCGCCGTTACCGCTGGCTGATGGACGCGCCGCACGACGCCGATCGGGCCCATGCGAAGCTGGCGGAGAGCGCGAGCAAGCTGAAGGACAGCGCAGTCCAGCAGGTGGACAGCGCCGACCGTCGCACAGAGCTTGCCGCGGACCGCACAATCCTCGCCGGCGAACGCACCTATGCTGCCTGGGTGCGTACCGGACTGGCGGCGCTCGCTTCCGGTATCGGCGCGCGCGCGCTGCTCAAGGACGTCGTGTTCCCGTGGCTGGCGACGGCGACCGGGACCATGCTGATCTTGTTCAGCGCCTTTTGCTTCGCCGCTGCGGTGTGGCGAGAGATGGGCGCAGGCGCCCCGCCGCCACGACCGGACATCAAGCGCCTGCCAGCGACGTTGCTCCTAGTGATGAACGGGTTTCTCATGCTCGTGTCACTGGCCGCGCTCGTCGGCATCTGGACGGCACGCTCGTAGCAGCCATCCCTAGGTTTGCTGCGAGCCGATCAGACCCCGCAGCGCATCCGCGGCTTTCGTGCGGTATCACCCCCTTGTGACGAAGCCCAAAAACGACGTGGGCCAAAGCCGATCGGTCCCGCATGCAGCGTACCCGGGGTCGGTACATAATAACGGGCTTAGATAGACGCTGCCGACTGCCCGGTCCGAGCATTTGCCCGACCAACATGCCCATTGACGGTTGGGGCAAACGTCTCATAGATCGACTTTGGCAATGGATTTCTGCCGGGCAATTTGGCCGAACCGCTCTGATAAGAGCTGATGATTCCTACTTGGCGCCTTCAGGCAGCAAGGAGGAATTGTGCGCGCTACCTTTCGCAATCTCGTCGGCACGCTGAACGTCGCGGCATTCATGCGCGATCGTCACGACCATGCGATCTCTGTCCTGCGCTGGGCGCTGATCTTGCTGCCCATGGCGGCACTCGTCGGGACGCTATGTGCGGCGTTCCTGCTGAGTCTCGATACCGTTACGCGACTGCGGTTTGCATCGCCTTGGCTGCTCTATCTGCTACCGGTGGGCGGGTTCGTTGTCGGATTCCTCTACCATGTCACCGGGCGCACAGTGGAAGGCGGCAACAATCTGATCGTCGAGCAGATCCACGAGCCTGGCGGCGGGGTGCCTCTGCGGATGGCGCCGCTCATCTTCTTCGGCACAGTGGTGACGCATCTTTTCGGTGGCTCGGCCGGACGTGAGGGCACCGCCGTCCAATTGGGTGGAAGCCTTGCCAGCGGTTTCGGCCGCGCGCTCCGCCTCGATGCGGGCGGCACGCGCATCCTGTTGATGACGGGTATCGCAGCCGGGTTCGGCGCGGTCTTCGGCACGCCGATCGCAGGCGCGGTCTTCGCGCTCGAAGTGCTGGCGATCGGCCGCGTCGAATACTCCGCGCTAGTGCCTTGCCTCGTTGCGGCGCTGGTCGGAGATTGGACGTGCCTCGCCTGGGGTATCCATCACGGTGTCTACCCGATCGGCGCGTCGATACCGGTCGATGCGCTGCTCGTGACGGAGGCAGGTGTTGCGGGGATCATATTCGGACTGGTTGGTCTGGCCTTCGCCGAAGCCAACCACCTGGTCGGGGGATGGCTCAAGCGGATTGTTCCCTATGGTCCGCTACGTCCAGTGATCGGCGGGGTCTTCGTTATCGCGCTCGTCTTCTTGTTCGGCACGCGCGACTATCTGGGCCTGGGTGTCCTGGCAGCGAGGCCCGACAGCCTTACCATCGCCAGCTTCTTCGGACCGGACACGCATCCGTGGAGTTGGGCGATCAAGCTCCTGTTTACCGTCGTTACGCTCGGCGCGGGTTTCAAAGGCGGTGAAGTCACGCCGTTGTTCTTCATCGGCGCAGCGCTCGGTAACGCGCTGGCGCCTTTCTTGGGCGTGCCGACGGGCCTGTTCGCCGCGATCGGCTTTGTCGCGGTCTTTGCCGGGGCCGCCAATACCCCGCTCGCCTGCACCTTCATGGGAATCGAACTGTTCGGCGCCGGCTATGCGGTGCCGATCGCCGTCGCCTGTTTCGTGGCCTATCTCTGCTCGGGCCACAACGGCATCTACCTGTCGCAGCGCGTTGCGATACCCAAGGTGCCCGCGAACGGCCTTGCCCCCAATGCAACACTGCGCGAGACACGTACACGCTGCACAGCACTTCGCGCGCAGAACCGCGTGCCGTGAGTTGATGGGCCTAGCCTGATCCCCCCGATACGTCGGGCGCAGCCTTCGGATCGGGGTCTTGCGCCTTGCCCTTCGCGGCGCCCGGCTGCTTTGCGCTCATGGCGGTCAGATAAGCAACGATCGCCGGCACGTCAGCCTGTGCAACGGGAGCCTTGTAGACCTCGCGCATCTTGGTGACCTCCGCGGTCCACTGATCGGAAGAGAGTGGCGGCTGGTTCAGCGCCATGCTCGCCGAATGACACGAGGTGCAGTTGGCGTTGATGACGTCGGCATGCGGGCCGGCGGGATATTGGCCTTCGTCGGTCGGGAGATCGACCGTAGTGGACACCAGCGAGAAGCCGCGCGCCGAGACGCTTGGCGGCGGTGGTGCGGTCGGGGCGGCAGGCGGCGGGGCGACGCGGCTGTTCGGGGCACCGATCGCGAGCAGAAGAACGACGGTCGCGCCGACGAACC
>Ga0247809_1000269_pt1 | contig 26671 bp, 27 predicted proteins | sample UWRJL104311B1_FD_180951 | JGI IMG/M metagenome (GOLD analysis project Ga0247809, IMG submission 180951) | Plant litter microbial communities from Arlington Agricultural Research Station in Wisconsin, United States - UWRJ-L104-311B-1 | ecosystem: Environmental > Terrestrial > Plant litter >...
TGGTACAAAAGAGCAGATCACGAAATTATGTCCTTCAAAAGTCTGATGTACTGGAGGTGGCTGATGGAGCCTGCCTGTAATAGGTTCAAAGTCGTGTATAGAGAAAGCCCATGGATAATGAAACCCATCCCAGCCTACAAAATCGAATGGGTGTGTACCGTAAGTATAAGGATATATTAGTCCTTGTTTTTTTATCAGTACCTTAAAGTCACCAAATTCATCAATCGTTTCCAGGTTTTCAGGTCGCCTGATATCACGTTCGCAATAAGGAGAGTGTTCCATCAGTTGTCCATATTCATTACGGTATCTTTTTGGAGAGCGTATTGGACTAAAACTTTCTATAATAAAGAGGCGGTTTTTCTCATCGTCGAATTCCAGCTGATAAATAGTACCGCGTGGCACGACCAGATAATCGCCGTAAGCAAAGCGAATCTTTCCGAAGCCTGTTTTTAAGGTGCCTGTTCCTTCATGAATAAATATTACTTCATCTGCCTGACTATTTTTATAGAAATAATCGGTCATACTTTTACGAGGTGCAGCCAATGAGATATGCAAGTCGCTGTTTACCAATACCGGTTTTCTGCTTTTCAGGTAATCGTCCTCCGGAGCAATATTAAAACCAATCAGAGAAGTGTGGCGCAGGTGTTTTTCCCTTGCAATTTTAGGCTCTACAGAGTAGGGTTCCCCTAAAGATTTAACAATGGTCGGCGGATGGCAGTGATAAACAAGCGAGTACAAGCTTGAAAAGCCTTCTGTGGATACAAGTTCCTCTGCATACAGTTCTCCATTTGGTTTTCGGAAAACCGTATGTCTTTTCGCGGGAACAGTTCCTAATTTATGATAAATAGGCATAACTGTAAGTTATCTGGTTAGAATATGTAATTGATGAAGAGAATAAAGTGTGTAAAACACTCTATTGTGATGCTTAGATAGAATTAAGCAAATAAGGAATATTGTGCAAAGATGAGTTTTGAAAGCATAGCATATCTGAATGAAGCCAAAACCTGGCTTGCAATACGATCCTGATATTTTAATTTGCTTTTTGTCATCGTTGCCGCGACTAATCTAAGAATTATATTAACAGTTTTCAAATTTTCACCATATATTCTATTGGATTTAGTTTAATCTATTTGCGCTAAATTTTCTAGCTTTGGCATGTTTAACCATATATAAATTTAATTCAACCGATGAAACTAGTATCCTACAAAACAGAAGATAGAGAACATTTGGGTGTTTTCGTAAACGGGCATATTTATAATCTGAATTCCTGCGACAAGCAATTGCCTAACGATATGAATACTTTTTTGCAGGATGCAGAAGTATTGATGGAACGTGCGCTGGCAATAGATGCCAGGATTAAGTCAGGCGAAATAGAACCTAAAGAAGAAGCTTTTTACGAAGTTATTGCCCCTGTTCCACATCCAAGTTCCTGTAGAGATGGTTATGCATTCCGTCAGCATGTTGCAGCGGCACGCAGAAACCGAAAAGTGGATATGATTGCGGAATTTGATCAGTATCCGATCTTTTATTTTACCAACCATAATGCGATACAAGGTCCCGGTGAAATTGAGTGTATGCCAGATCATTTCCAGAAGCTGGATTTTGAGCTTGAAGTGGCTGTGGTAATTGGAAAAAAGGGAAGAAATATAACTGCTGCAGAAGCAGATGCCTATATCGCAGGTTATATGATTATGAACGATATGAGTGCAAGAACCCTGCAGATGGAGGAGATGCTGTTAAACCTTGGACCAGCAAAAGGAAAGGATTTCTCCACAGTAATTGGTCCCTGGTTAGTTACTCCTGATGAACTGGAACAGTATAAAACGGAAGCCAAAACCGGTCATGTTGGTAATGCCTATAATTTAAAGATGACTTGTACGGTAAATGGCAGGGAAGTGTCTGCCGGAAATATGGCAGATATGGACTGGACTTTTGCTGAAATTATAGAGCGTTGCGCCTATGGTGCAGATATTTTGCCAGGCGACGTAATTGGTTCCGGCACTGTGGGTACAGGCTGTTTCCTGGAACTAAATGGTACAGGATTATTGAATGATCCTAATTATCAACCACAGTGGTTACAGGATGGCGATATTGTTGAAATGGAAATCACCGGGCTGGGCAGGTTGAGCAATACGATCCGTAAGGCAGATACAGACTTTTCTATTTTAGCCCTGAAAAAATAATGCTGACCATAAAAACTTCAGATCTGAGTCCGGCGCAATTGCAGAATTACCTGCAATATGCAATTGCGCCGCGGCCCATATGTTTTGCGACTACCATAGACAGTGCGGGAAATATCAACCTGAGTCCTTTCAGTTTTTTTAATATGTTCAGTACCAATCCTCCGCTGTGCATATTTTCTCCCGCAAGAAGAGTACGTGACAATACCACTAAACATACTTTAGAGAATATTCTGGAAGTAAAAGAGTGTGTAATTAACATCGTTAATTATTCTATGGTACAACAAACCAGTCTGGCGAGTACCGAATACGCCAAAGGGATTAATGAGTTCGAAAAGGCAGGCTTTACCATCCTGCCTTCCCAATTAGTTAAACCACCCCGCGTAGCTGAAGCACCTGTGCAAATGGAATGTATAGTAACCGAGATTATTCATCTTGGCGAAAATCCGGGAGCTGGAAATCTCATTCTTGCAGAGATTAAACTGATACATATTAAAGAGGAAATTTTGGATGAGGAGGGGAAAATCGATCAGGCCAAAATAGATCTGGTTGCCCGTTTGGGTGGCGACTGGTATTGCCGGGTTACTCCAGAGAATCTTTTTAAAGTCGCCAAGCCATTAACCACATTAGGTATAGGAGTAGATGCTTTACCAAAAGGGGTGAGGAATTCTTATGTGCTTACCGGGAATGATCTGGGTATGCTCGGTAATCTGGAACGCATGCCTTCTGATGAGGAAATAGATGATCTGAGGAGCCATCCTCTGGTGAAAGAAGTATTAGATGCTACTATAGGCGATGGCAATAACCGCCAGCGCGAATTACATGAGCTTGCTAAAGAAATGCTTGCGCAGGGAAATATTGAAGACGCACTGAAAGTAGTGTTGATGGAAGTTTAAAGCATACTGACCGCTTTCATAAAACGGCTTTTATAATAAGCATTGAACTTAGTAATCGTTACTCCATGTGCTTTACCTGATGTGGCATGAATAAACTGAATCGTATCTCCCTCAATGGATGATACGATTCCTACATGACCAACTCTCCGGATTCTGGGATTTGTGCCGGTAAACACAAGTACATCACCTACTTTAATATTTTCCAGTTTTACCGGAACACCAGCTATACTAAATTCTGAAGAGGAGCGGGGTGTTGAAATTCCAAAGTTTTTAAATACATAACTTACAAATCCGGAGCAGTCAAAACCAATGGAAGGATTGCTGCTTGCATACCGGTAAGGTATGCCGATCATAGATTTAGCGAAACTGATGAGATCATTTGCTGGCTCCTTAGCCGGCATATGCATCAATATATTGTCAAGTAGTTCTCTGTATTTAGCAGGTACTGTTTGTGATCTTCCGGTAGTCGAAAAGAGGCATACAAAACAAAACAGGATCAGGATTTTCTTCATATATCGCTTTAAAGATATAAAAATAATTTTTAAGGAGTAGTTACAGCAACGGGAATGATTTTTCCATTAAAATATTTATGGCCTGTACTGGCAAAGTCGGCCACATATTTTCCCATCTCAAATGCCATCACAGGCGACTCATATCCTGGGAATGCGCTTTCCAACATTTCTGTCTGTGCCGATCCTAAAGCAAGGCAATTTACTTTTATACCCGATGGTGCCAGTTCGAAAGCAAGACATTCTGTTAAAGTGTGCAAAGCAGATTTACTTGCAGAATATGCTGATAAGCCGGGGAATTTAACACTGCCCTGAAATCCACCCATACTACCTATATTAACAATATGGCTTCCGGATTTCATCATAGGCAAGAGCTGTTGAATCATGTTAAAGTGACCCACCACATTACTTTGCAGCATATCATTCAGTTCCTCGGCGGTAGTCTCCATAAACGGTTTGTTAATTAACGTTCCCGCGTTGTTGATGAGAATATCAATATGACCTAACCTTTGCTGTAAAAATGGAACAAGCGCAGCATAGTCGTCATTTACGATGTCAAACTCAACGGGGAGTAATGTGCATTCAGGATTAATTCCGCGGGCTATTTCCAATAGCTTTCGCAATTTATCAGCTGATCTTGCAATGCATACGACCTTATTATCGGTATGCAAGGTAAACTCTAATGCGGCTTCAAAGCCAATCCCACTGCTGGCGCCTGTTAATACTATATTCATGTTTATTCTTCTTCAGTAATTAGCTGGGTAACGGGGTTTGCAATTACGTGCAAGCCATCGTCAATCAGTTTTTTGTGATCTGGCTCATTTGAGGCCTTCATTTCCAGGTAAATCCTGACTTCTTTTTCCATTATAGGATCGTACTGGGTATGCTGTAATATTTCGAGTATCTCCATTGCACACAGCCAGTCCTGACGATAATCTGTTTTTAGTGTTTCGAACAGCGTTGGTAACTGGCCGTAAGAATGTCCATTTTCTCTGATGAGGCGAATGCTTTTGTAAATTCTATGGAGGCGTTCTGTATGATTATCATAGGTTAATTTTTCAGTTTTCTTGGTACTCATGTGCGTAATTTCCTCATAAGCTTCCTTATCAGCGGCGCCATTGAAAACTGAAATAATCTGCTCACCAACAGCCATATCGTAAGTTCCCCATTCGGGTTGGAATAATATGTTTCCGTTATCCTCTTTGACGGTACAGTTTTCCAAAGTGAGCAATACTATTTTATCTGCGTTGCGCGTAACATGAGTTAAAGTCGCTTTTACAGAGATACCACTTTCCAAAAGAAGATTCGCGTTTTGTCCTTCCTGAAGCCCGTATGCTGCCAGATCTTCAGCTGAGAAATCTTCCAGAGATTTGTTACTGTTCCTTAACCTGCCTACCGGTGAGGAGAATCCATCTTTATGATAAGATTTTCCGTGTCCTTCTATTTGTTTGCCATTGATAGCCAGGGCAGAAGGACCGGTTGTTTTGATAAAAGTGAGCTCATCTGAGGAATTAACCCCCATATCACTGAATATACCCGTTACCTGTAATCCCGAGCTGTATACCGCTGTAGCCGGGTTTTTAGAGTCGATCGCTTTCATGATACTTGCTGATCCACCCGTTCTAAAGGCCATCGTATCTGCATATTGCTCCAAGACGTCAATCAGATTCTGAAAAGTTTCCGTTACAAAAAGCTGTGGTTGAGTTTTAGTGATATCGTAGGCATATGTGATCGTGTCTATAGTATAGGGGATTTTTTTTACGGTATCCATCATACAGCTTGCACTTTCTCCAATAGATGAAAGCAGGCCGGCACCATATATTTTTGGATCATCCAGGCTTCCTATCAGTCCATATTCAACTGTCCACCAGTGCAGTCTGCTCAGCAATGCCATTTCTGATGGTTCGCCCATATTTTCGGCAATTCTGTTCAGATGTTGTTCTGCTTTCACTATATCATGTTCGGGCGCGTCAAGTGCTTCTTTCAATATGGAAAGTTCACGGATAGCTTCATACAATTCAAAATCTTTAGCAGAAAACATTGCTTTCGCACCAATAGACCCGATGTAACTTAGATAATTATTGTAATCAGCATCTGCAATAATTGGTGCATGGCCGGCAGATTCATGGATGATATCCGGTGCTGGTGTATATTCAATATGATTGATCTGGCGTATATCTGCTGCAATTACCAATACCCTGTAAGCCTGATACTCCATAAAGGCTGCGGGAGGAATGAATCCATCGACAGTAACAGCACCCCAGCCCAGCTTGCCCAGATTATCATTCATGGTTTGCAGGTCAGGAATGTACTCTATGCTCAGTCCGGCACGCTGCAATCCTTTGATATATGGATAGTAAGCTACGTCTTTTAAATAACTATAATTCTGACGCATTACATAGCGCCATACTGCCTGATCTACAGGTGTATATTTTTCGTAGTTCTGATCTACAATAAACTGCCTTAAATGCCTGGGTAGATTGGCTACCTGAGGGTTATTAAAATCATTAAAATCACTCATTACATTTTTATATTTGGAATCTGCCTAATATAAGGTGATCCATCACATTTATCAAGTAAATAATATTGGTTTTACCCCACAATGATTTACTTCTTTACACGGAATGAGAAGTGCGTTTGTATAAAATAGCTCATCACGGCCAGCAATATAGTCGTAATAAACTTGGATATAGTCGGATAAAAATTGAAGGTCTCTACCAGTAACTTAATCAGCGCGAAATTGAGTAATAAGTTTGTCCCTACTACAATGGCATACCGAAAGAGCTGGATTCTGCCTTTGAGATCTGATTTTGTAAATACCAGATATTTATTCAGCGTAAAACCGATGATAAAAGTAAGCGGTGCTTCAATAATTAATGTGGCTACAGGTGCTGTGATCATTCCAGGACGGAAGGGGAGTATGACATCCTGCTGTTGAAGTACGTAATTATAGATCAGAAAATAGAGTATAATTCCACTTGCCGTGTTGGTTCCACCAGATACGATATACCTGAAAGTATGAATAGGTATCCAGCGCGAAAATGGGGGGTAAAAAAAATCTATAAACTTAAGAAGGGCTTTACGCATATTAAAAACAGATGGTACCTTAAAGAAGGGCAAGTTAGGAATAGATTCCCATTTACGGAAATCAGATCTTAACGGCTTACTGCGGGTGCCGAAATATAGTCTACAACCGCACAATAGCGATATCCGGGATGCTGCCTGATGTTTACACCAACAAGGCTCAGGTTATAGCTGGTGCCTAATATTGTTTTTCGATGACCAAGATCAGGCACATTTTTGTCCAGTAACAACATACATACATTAGCCAGGCCTTTGGAGAAGCCGAATGCAAGATTCTCGGAAATAGCGCGACCAGGATAGTATTTATAGATCCTGTCCTTAACCGTTCTGCCATCAAATGAATTATGCCCGGCAATATTGTTCTTGCTCAAATCTTTGGCATGCTGCTGCGCAATATAAGTCAGCGTTTCATCCGGACTAAATAACGTTAATCCCTTAATTTCCTGCAGATCTTCTTTAAGCCCCCTATAGTACTTATCTTTCCTGTTTACACGCAGGTCATCATAATTGCTATATTGTCTCATATCAGCATTATAGGCATCCACGAAATCCTGAAAATAAGTACTGAAAAACTTTTCGCCATCTGTTCGTGCCAGATTCATATAAAACACTATTTTTTTCTCTTCCTCATTCAGATAAGGTGTGTTTTTAGCAGTATTTGCATTATCAAGCTCTTCCTTACTCCACATATATGATTGTGCGTGTAATCCGGGGCTAAGCACTAAGAAAAATAAAAAGACTGCAGCGATAAATTTCATGTTCCTTAAACGTTGATTTGTGTGTTTTTGTACAGAATAGACAAAAATATCGGGCAAAGGTTTAAGAAAAACATCTATGGACCGTAATACTTAGTAACTCTGTTGGTTGTGAATATCTGTTTTGCGTCATTAAATATCATATAATTTAACTAAATTGTTAAATTAACAAGGCTACAGAAGATTGTGAAAATAGTGACATAACGGTTACAGATCATTTTGCCGACGTCGGCAAAATGATCCCATTGGGCATAGGAGGCACTAGACAGGTTGGTGATATTGCATTAACAAGGTATGCTTGCTACCTGATTGCGCAAAATGGGGATGCTTCAAAAAGCCAGATTGCATTTGCACAAACCTATTTTGCTGTGCAGACCAGAAAACAGGAAATCATTGAACAGCGGTTACTGGATGTTGACCGTTTAAATGCAAGGGCTAAACTGACGCGTTCTGAGAAAAAATTATCTGGTGTATTGTATGAGCGTGGTGTAGATGAAAAAGGCTTTGCTTTGATCAGAAGTGCCGGGGATCAGATTCTGTTTGGTGGATATACCACTCAAATGATGAAGGAGAAGCTGGGAGTTCCTGCGGCAAAGCCTCTTGCTGATTTTCTCCTACATTATCTATAAAAGCTAAAGATTTTGCGAATGAGCTGACCAACCATAATGTTGAAGTCAAAGATCTGCATGGTCTGAGTCCAATTAAATCTGAACATGAAGATAACAATAAGGTAGTACGAGAGCTATTGATCGAACGTGGGGTGAAGCCTGAAGAACTGGAACCCGATCAGGATATCAGGATAATGAAAGAAAGGATAAATGGAGATGATAAGATTTTTTGGATGGCGTTAAGAAAAAGGGGTAGCATGAAAAAGGAAAAACGACATCCTTGTTTGATGCTGTCATTTTTGCAATGCAAAGACAGGTTTAAAACAGGGATGCCGCTTTTATAAAGAAATCGGAATTAAACCGCTTTTATCTTAATAAGTTCTTCCAGCTCACTTTACTTGCAACCAGCGAATCAAGATCTTTGATGTCAATTCTTTGCTGCTCCATACTGTCACGGTGACGGATAGTTACACTGTCATCTTCCAGTGTCTGATGATCTACAGTTATACAGAAGGGTGTACCTATAGCATCTTGTCTGCGATAACGTTTACCAATAGAATCTTTCTCTTCAAAGACAACGTTATAATCCAGTTTTAAAGCGTCCATAATCTCCCTGGCTTTTTCCGGCAGACCATCTTTCTTCGTCAATGGTAAAATAGCAGCTTTTATAGGTGCCAGACAAGGATGCAGGTGTAATACTGTACGGCTATCCTGTTTTTCACCTTCACTTAAATCCTGCTCTTCAAAAGCATTGATCATGGTTAGCAAAAACATCCTGTCTAAACCAATAGATGTTTCAATAACGTAAGGAACGTAATTTCCGTAAGGTTTGCCTTCTTCATTCAAGTCGTTATCGAAGTATTGCATTTTTTTGCCGGAAAACTCCTGGTGCTGTGTTAAATCGAAATCTGTACGGCTATGGATACCTTCCACTTCTTTGAATCCGAATGGGAATTCAAACTCAATATCTACCGCTGCATTGGCATAATGTGCTAATTTAGCATGATCATGGTAACGGTATTTAGCTGGGTCAGTTCCTAAAGCGGTATGCCATTTTAGTCTCGCTTCTTTCCAGTAGGCATACCATTTCATTTCTTCACCCGGACGAACAAAGAATTGCATTTCCATCTGTTCGAATTCGCGCATACGCATAATGAACTGGCGTGCGATCACTTCATTTCTAAAAGCCTTTCCGATTTGTGCAATTCCAAAAGGAATTTTCATCCTTCCGGATTTCTGTACGTTAAGGAAGTTTACGAAGATACCTTGTGCTGTTTCAGGACGTAGATATACTTCTTCTGCACCTTCTGCCATTGCACCAAACTGTGTGCTGAACATTAGATTAAACTGACGTACGTCAGTCCAGTTTTTTGTTCCGCTAACAGGACAGGCAATTTCATGCTCTTCTATTAATACTTTCAACTGCGGCAGATTTTCCGCTGTTAGCGCTTCATCCATATCACCCTGCAGTTTTGCAGCTTTATCTGTTTTGCCGTCTTTCTCATAACGCGCAATCTTATCTTCTAATAACTGGTCTGCACGATAACGTTTTTTTGAATCTTTATTATCAATCATCGGATCACTAAAACCGTCAACGTGTCCGCTTGCTTTCCATACCTTAGGGTGCATAAATATTGCAGAGTCAATGCCTACAATATTATCATGCATTTGAACCATTGATTTCCACCAATAGGTTTTTATATTATTTTTTAATTCTGCACCTAGCTGACCGTAATCATATACGGCACTTAATCCATCATAAATTTCGCTGCTTTGAAATACAAAACCATATTCCTTGGCGTGTGAGATCACATTCTTAAATTGTTCGTCGTTTGTTTTGGCCATAATATTGCAAAGATAGAATTTGAGGGGTAATTTTAATCTATATTAAAGGCTAATTATTACTTTTGAGCAGGAGAGCTTTTCAGTATGAGTATAAAGGTAGAAGGATTGTCAAAAAACTACGGACAACAAAAGGCGGTTAATGGGATTAGTTTTGAGGCACTGCCAGGTAAGATACTCGGATTTCTGGGCCCTAACGGTGCTGGAAAGTCTACTACAATGAAAATGCTCACCGGCTATCTGCAACCGACTTCAGGAAGAGCAACTCTTGGTGGATTTGATACACAGCTCCAAAGTCTGGAAATGAGACGCATTTTGGGATATCTGCCAGAAAATACGCCCTTGTATACGGATATGTATGTGCGTGAGTTTCTTGCTTTTGTCGCTGATACCTATCAGCTGGAGCATACTGCTGTGAAGGTTAAAGAAGTGATAGATAGGGTAGGCCTGGGTGAAGAACAGCATAAAAAAATAAATATGCTGAGCAAGGGTTATAAACAACGTGTAGGGCTGGCACAGGCCATCATTCATCAGCCTGAAATATTAATACTTGACGAGCCCACTTCAGGGCTGGATCCTAATCAATTAAGTGATATTCGTACTTTAATCAAAGAACTTGGAGCCAACAAGACTGTTATACTTTCCACACATATTATGCAGGAAGTAGAAGCACTTTGCGATGAAGTGATTATCATCAAAAAAGGAGAAATTGTTGCTAATTCTGCATTGACTGTTCTTAAAAGTCAACATAACACTGATTCTTTGGAAGATATTTTCAGAACGCTAACTAATTGAAAAATAGCATTTTGTTAAACAGTTATTAAGATTGGCCAACTTTTTGTTTAGGAGGTCATTAAATTAACCAACACTGTAAACTTAAAATAAACGTTATGAAAAAATTATTTTTACTAACAGCTCTCGCCGGAATGTTTGCAATTTCGAATGTTTCTGCTCAAACGAAGGACCCTGCTATGAGTGGTCAGAAATTAGGTATTGGCGCTGAATTTGCTTTTCCTACTGGTGATTTTGGTGATGTTACAGATTTCGGCTTTGGCGGATCTTTACAGTTTCAAACCCCAATAGTTGAGAAATTGAATTTCACAGCTACGGCCGGATATTTAAATTTTAAAAATAAAGATGTATTTGGTGGTGGCAACTTCGGAATAATACCTGTTAAAATAGGTGCGCGATACTTCCTGGCAGAGAACTTTTATGCAGGTGGAGAGCTTGGAGCTGCTTTTGGTACAAGCGATAATTCAGAAACTTCATTTGTATATACACCAAACATTGGTGTTGAATTCCCTGTATCTGATAAAGGATCAATTGATCTTGGTGCCAGATATGAAGCATGGTCAAACAATGGAACAGCGAAATTTATTGGTTTGAGATTAGCTTATAATTTTGGTCTTTAATCGTTCAATAATTTATTAATTATGGCCGGATTTTCCGGCCATAATTGTTTAGAGCTTATACCACAATGGATAGATAGGTAAATTTGCAGATGTCAGCAACCTATTCCCGCTACCTTCCAGGAAATTGCCTGATAAGTCTACATTCCAGCTGTAATGCGTTCGGAGTGGTAAATCTAATTGTGTTCTTAATATATTCTCTCTGTAAACAGTTTGCCATTCGCTCTTGGTAATTCCATTTGCAGGTCTATCGTCCAGCATTCCACGATTGGCATCCAAACCATGAAACATATCATGAGCTAAATCCAGCGAAGGGTTTGCTTGTCCACCTTCAATTGTAGGGAGAACTGTTCCATAGGGATTCCATGATATAATCCCTCCCGAACCGCCATTAATTTCAATACCTGCTGCTCGTAATGCAGCTCTTGTTGATTGCTGATCCGGGTCGGTCTCAAACTGGTTTGCATAAGCTTTACATACATTGTCAGCTCTGAAATATCCATTCCCCTTTTCTATTGTGAATTTGTTTTTAGATTGTTCCAGTTCAGTCATCATAACCGCCCCTTCATTTCCTTTATAGATCTGACTTAAGGCATAGATAACATGCTTTAGAAAACCTTTTCTCTTTTGTGTATACTGTAATCCATCTTTATAAATATTGCCGGAAACATATAAATAGTTATCCCCCTTATAATGAATTAGTAATGAATCCTGAATAATTTTTTGATATTCAATATTTACCTTTTGAACAGGAGCTTTATCAGCTGGTTGCGCGTTTCCACATAATATGGGAAGTTTGAAGGCTACGATAAGGAAAACTAGCCTAGCATTATCCATAGGTTTAATTATGTTCATAGCTATAAGTTTTATTGTTTGATTATCAATTGATTAAACAAATATAGTCCTGAACTTTGCGGGTAACCTGTTCATCTTGTTTTTTTCTCTCTTGCTAAAAGGATTAAAGCTGTTTTGATTTGTTAACCTTTTGATAATAAGATTGTTAATTTGTGCTTATGTCTTGGTCTGTTAAATTTTCTGATTTACCTGATATTTACATAACTTCGGCAGCATTATCTAATTAAGCATGTACGCAGTATTTAAACGTGAGTTGTTCAGTTTACTCAATTCCTTGATGGCCTATATTACTATTGGCATATTTCTGTTAGTTTCAGGCCTGCTACTCTGGTTTTTTCCCGATACTTCTATCCTTGACTATGGTTATGCTGAATTGAATGGGTTTTTCAGTCTGACTCCATTCCTATTCATATTTCTAATTCCTGCCATTACAATGCGTTCATTTGCAGAAGAGCGAAGAGAGGGCACTTATATTTTGCTGGCAAGCAGACCGCTGTCCGACTGGCAAATTATCCTTGGTAAATATTTAGCTTGTTTTGTATTAGTCATTTTCGCCCTGATTCCTACTTTACTCTACTATTATTCAATAGGCCAGTTGGGTTTGCCTAAGGGAAATATTGATGGTGGTGCTGTTATAGGTTCTTATATTGGGTTATTATTATTAGGCGCTGTATTCGTAGCCATTGGAATATTTTCTTCAGCTATAACCAAAAATCAGGTAATCGCTTTTGCTGTAGCAGTTTTTATTTCATTCATCGTCTACAGTGGCTTCGATGCGCTCAGCAAAATATTCTCTTTGAGTTTGTTAGAATCGGTATTCGCCTGGCTAAGTATAAATGTGCATTTTCAGTCGATGAGCAGAGGAGTTCTTGATACACGTGATCTGGTGTATTTTCTTACATTTATTATCCTGTTTTTAGGAATGACAAGATTGGTGATAGGAGGTAGGAAATGGTAAATGCAATCAGAAACAAATGGACTGGAACTGTGATTTTCTTACTCCTGCTGGTAGTTCTAAATATAAGCGCACAATACATATATACGCGGTTTGATTTTACAAAAGAGCATAGATTTACATTAAACTCGAAAACTACAGCCATACTTGATAAATTGCCGGCGGATGTTACCATAACAGTTTTTTTAGATGGAACACTTCCTGCAGCATTTAAGCGTTTAAAAAATGCTACTGCAGATTTGCTTGATGATTACAAAGCAAATCAAGGAGCACATATCAAAATTGTGTTTGTTGACCCTATAGCGGGCTTGCCTCAAAACGAGCAAACTACAGTTATAAATAATTTGTATAACATCGGCATTGAGCCTACCAATCTTAACATAAAGAACGATGCTGGCTTTTCCCAAAAGACTATTTTTCCTATGGCAATAATAGCTTCGGGAGATAAGCAGATTCCTGTTAAACTGTTGCAGAACCTAGATGCTGGTGGCAATTATGAAGAAAATATTAATAATTCAATTCAGAACCTGGAATATGTATTTACTTCTGCTATTCAGAAGGTAATTACAGCTGAACATCCAAGAATCGGTTTCACTGAAGGGAACGGGGAACCATCCGATCTATATATGGGTGATGCAATGCGTGCGCTTGGTGATAGCTATGAGGTCGGTCGGGTAGACCTCAATGTCATTGATAAAAAAGGCCTGGATAAACTCAAAATATTGTTTGTTATCAAACCTCAAAAGGAATTTTCGGAAGCGGTTAAATACAAGATTAATTATTTTGTGATGAACGGGGGCAGGATAGTGTGGAGTATTGATCAGGTAAGTGCAGACCTTGATAGTCTCCAGGGATCGGGAGAACAGTTAGCATTTAATAACAAACTCAATCTGGACGATATGCTTTTTATGTATGGCGCCCGGATAAACTACAACCTTATTGCAGACCTGAACTGCGCAGAAATCCCTGTTGCAATGAACGGCGGTCAGCAACGTGATATCCAGATGGCACCATGGATCTATTATCCGGTTCTCCTTCCGGATACTTCCAGTACACTGGTCAAAAATATAGATGGCATCCGTTCGGAATTTGTCAGCTCTGTTGATACGCTGGGAGTAAAGGGAGTTAAAAAAACATTTATTCTCAACTCTTCAGCATTTAACCAGCTACACAATACACCAGAGGTTTTGTCCCTGCGTACAATTGCAGAAACGCCAGATCAGCGTCTGTTTGCTCATCCTCCACAGCATGCTGCGGTTTTACTGGAAGGGAGTTTTCCTTCCGTGTTTTTAAACAGGGGTATTCCACCTGGAATTACAGAAAACTATAGTGGTCCGCAAAGCAGTAAGTCGACAAAAATGATTGTGATTGGTGATGGCGACACCTTCAGGAATCAGGTAAGTAGTCGTGATGGCTCTGTTTTTCCGTTAGGCTTCGATCGCTACACCCAAAGAAATTTTGGAAACAAAGCATTCTTGTTAAATATAGCAGATTACCTGTCATCAGATGTGAATCTAATCGATTTAAGGAATAAAGAGGTTAAGATCAGGCTATTGGATAAACAATTAGTGAGAACCGAGAAAACAAAGTGGCAGATCATCAATCTGATTCTTCCCCTTTTATTGTTAATATCCTTCGCAATTTTTCAACATTATTACCGCAAACATAAGTATACAAGGTAATTTTTATATTTTTGAGAACTGACAAGATCATATTATGAGATTTATTGTATCCACATCTACGCTTTTAAAACATTTACAGACGGTTAATGGCGCGTCTAGCAGCAGTACGGTTTTACCGATACTGGAAAATTTCCTTTTTGAGATTAAAGACGGAAATTTAACCATTTCTGCAACTGATTTACAGACTAGTATGACTACGTCTCTGCCTGTAGAGTCTAAAGAAGGGGGTAAGGTGGCTGTTCCAGCGAGAATTTTACTAGATACATTGAAAACGCTTCCGGATCAGCCAATTTCCTTCAATATCGACGATAGTACATTCTCCATTGAAATCAGTGCCGGAGATGGTAAGTACAAGTTGAGTGGTGAAAATGGTGACGACTTCCCTAAAATACCTGTAGTTGAAAATGCTTCTTCAGTAAACCTTCCTGCTTCAGTATTGACGGAGGCGATTACAAAAACTATTTTTGCAGTGAGTAACGATGAACTTCGTCCTGCAATGACCGGAGTATATTGCCAGCTATCTGATCAGCATATCACATTTGTTGCTACCGATGCACACAAACTGGTAAGATACAGACGTATGGATAGCAAGGCTGATAAAACTGCATCTTTCATTCTGCCAAAAAAAGCACTTACCTTATTAAAAGGTGCTTTGCCATCAACGGATATCAGTGTTTCTGTAGATTACAATGCTACCAGTGCATTTTTCAAGTTTGAAAATATTAACCTTGTCTGTCGTTTGATTGATGAGCGTTATCCTGATTATGAGGCTGTAATTCCGGCTAATAATCCTAATAAATTGATTATCGACAGGGCCTTGTTCTTAAATACATTACGCAGGGTGGTGATCTTTGCTAATAAAACTACCCATCAGGTCAGACTAAAGATCAATGGCTCCGAATTGAATATCTCTTCGGAGGATCTGGATTTCGCTAATGAGGCTCATGAGCGCTTAAGCTGCCAATATGAAGGTGAAGATCTGGAAATTGGTTTCAATGCCCGTTTCCTGATCGAAATGTTAAGTAACCTAAGTGGTGAGGAAGTGACTTTGGAGCTTTCTACTCCCAACCGTGCAGGTCTGCTGATCCCGCAAACTAATAATGAAAACGAGGACGTTTTAATGTTGGTGATGCCGGTTATGCTGAATAATTACAACTAATTAAAAAAAACATATCTTTGAACGTCATTACGGATGAATAAAATTCTATCGTAATGACGTTTTTTCATTCAGATACCTATGGAGATTATCAATCAGCTCATTCAATTTATTCTGCATACAGATGTAGAACTCGTTAAATTGGTAAATAATTACCAGACATGGACTTACCTCTTTTTATTTATCATCATTTTCGCTGAAACAGGTTTTGTGGTGACGCCATTCCTGCCTGGTGATTCTATGTTATTCGCTGTCGGTGCGCTGATTGCAAAAGGCAATACAGGACTGGATATCTGGATCATGTTCCTCATCTTAACTATCGCTGCCATTGTTGGTAATAGTTTAAATTACAGATTGGGGAGTTATTTCGGGATCAAAGTTTTTAAAGAAGGAAATAAAGTTTTAAAGCTGGAATACTACAATAAATCGCATATGTTCTTTGAAAAACATGGTGGTAAAGCAATTATTTTCAGTCGTTTCTTACCTATCATCAGAACAATAGCACCTTTTGTTGCTGGTGTTGCTAAAATGCCTTTCGGTAAATTTACCTATTTCAATGTGATTGGTGGAATTGCCTGGATTGCAAGTTTATTGTTCGCAGGATTTTTACTGGGACAAATTCCAATCATCAAGAATAACTTTTCTATTGTGATTATCTTTATTGCGGTGGTGACATTTGTACCGGTTATCTATGCTGCAGTGAAATCAAGATTTAAAGCCAAAGAAGTGTTGGAGAGCTAAGGCTCACGACCAATAATTTTGTCCTTATTAAACTTTATATTCTGATCCGCTTCTGCTCTTTTATCAGCAGAAGCGGATCTTTTTTTTGGGAAGTTTTCCAGTTGCGGTTGTCCTGCGTCTACCCAGGCAGAAAACCAGTAGGAGCCAATCGCTAAAATGGCCAATTGCATCTGTTTTTCCACCATATTGTTCATTCGCTCGTGATAGGCCCTGGAATATGCTTCAGAATATTGTTTCATTACCTGTTGATTGCGTTCGCTATAACTATATTTCCTGTCAGCAGGAAACGAACGATTCAAATCTGCCTCCAGTAAAAGCACACTGTCTACGAGTAAATGCGTATGTCTGATGATTTTCCAGGCTTCTTTTAGAGGGTCATTTATATAAATCGCCTTTCCTACCAGGTAGTTGTATTTTGAGGCATATAATTCTGGCAGGCGACTTTCCCAGAAGCCATGTATACCCACCTGATTAGTGAGTTGCCCGTTATGATTCTGAGTCGTATGCAAAGGAACATGCGCATCACCCAGATAATGCCCCAGGTAAGCGGAATTGATTAATATACGAATGGAATCACGCTCTTTCATGGCATTGACGAGTTTGTAATAACTGCGCTGAATTTGCCAGGGTAAAATACCATTGTTATTCAGTTTCACTAGTCCGTATTTTAACACGGCAGCTTCCCACTTCATGGGAATACTATCTATACTGTTTTCGTACACTTCTACATCGAGATAATGCCTCGCAGCCTCAGCTGTATCTGCATATCTTCTTTTGTCGGGGTCTACCGCATGTTCGGTCACATAAGTAATATTATTTTTATAAAACCTGATCATTCCCTCAGGCAGCGTGAAGACTGCCAGACGATTGATGCGCATGTGAGCAAAGAAACCCCATGATCCGGTGAGCAATAACAGGATCAAAAGAAGTATAACAATGAAAGGATGTTTCATTGCCTAATTTATCATGAAAGCAGATTAAGATGGTTAATTATTTTGTAATTCTTTACGATGCAGGTTGAAAACCCACAGAACTATATCCTGATAGCTGTCTGTACCTTTCACCTGATTGTTAATTTTTAGGAATTTATCTAGTGCTACATTCATATAAGCAGACATGTCGCCATTATATTGCATCCAGAATTCACGTTCCTTCCGAAAGTCATTGAGTGTAGCTGCATTGATTTTTTTATAAAGTATTTCAAAATCCTCAGGAGATTTCATCCGGATCTCAAAGAGCACGCTTCTTAAAATATTGTAGTTACCTGAATACTGAAAGTCTACATCGGTACTATTTGTACTGACCATATAACCTATCAGGTTTGCTTCATCTTCTCTCGCTATACCCAGCTGGTGGGATATTTCGTGGCATGCTACAAAAGGTAAAGTAAATTCGGGCAGTCTCATATTTATGTTTGCCTCGCCGGAGGGTGGACAGTAATAACCTTCGATACCTATTTTAGTAATTAGCCAGCTGAATAAAACTGGTTTTAAAGCAGGGGATCTGTAATTGAAAAATGGATTTAATTTTACCATTTTATCATATGCTTTCTTGGATCCGGCTGCTAATCCGGCTGCTGTATAAACTTTCTTCCCCTGATGATCAGGCTGGCTGGCCTTGATCTGATTCACACGTTTAATCAGGAAATCACCTAAGGCTACAAGATCTTTTGTAGTATATTTTTCATCACTTATACCTAATCTGCCGGTGATAGAAGGTCTGGAATAATTAAGTCCCCATAACAGTTTAAAAACGATATAAAGGATGAGCATAAAGTTAACAGGCTGGATCAGGAGTGTTTTATTTGATTTGCCGCCAAAATATTTTTTTGTTGTAACCAGCTTTTTTACTGCCCTGAAAATAGAAAACAGCACATACCCTACAAGGGCCAGATACATGAAGTCGCCCAGGGCAAAAGGGAACACTGAACTAATCAGTCTTTGTGCAACAGCACTCAACTGGTAAAAACCATCAGAGTACAAAAATTCAACAGCATTGCTGCTCATTCCAAACAGGAAAATCAGCAATGCTATGGCAAATAATATTGCCGTTTTTTTAAGTTGAGTTCTGATTTCAGGAGCCATCTGCTGTGGAGGTTTAGCGGTTAAATGCTAGTCTCTTTCCTGTTTCATTAGTCATAAATTTACCCTTATAATAAGCAAGATTACCCGAAATGAATGTATGTGTGATGTCTGCTTTAAAAGTCTGACCTTCAAAAGGTGACCAGCCGCATTTATAGAGAATATTGGTCCTGGTAACCTTAACGGGATCGTTTAGGTCAACCAATACCAGGTCTGCCCAATAACCTTCCCTGATAAAACCTCTTCTGTCTATCTGAAAACAGGTAGCCACATTGTGTGCTGTCTTCTCAACAATTTGTTCTAAAGAGATTTTTCCATCGTGGTACATTTCCAGCAATGCAGATAGCGCATGTTGTACCAGTGGACCTCCCGATGGTGCCTGTAAATAGGGTAATGCTTTTTCTTCTATGGTATGCGGTGCGTGATCTGTTGCAATTACATCAATATGGCCATCCAGTACGCCTTTTAAAATCGCAGCTTTGTCCAATGCTGTTTTTACTGCAGGGTTCCATTTAATCAGGTTGCCTTTCTCAGTATAGTCGTGGTCATCAAACCAAAGGTGATGCACACAAGCTTCGGCAGTAATTCTCTTGTCAATCAGCGGCGTTACAGCATCAAATAAGGCTACTTCTTTCGCTGTAGAGATATGGAGAATATGTAATCTTGTATTGTGTTTTTTAGCCAGGGAAACTGCCATAGAAGAAGAGAGGTAACAAGCTTCTGCCGAACGGATCAGCGGATGCATGTCTATAGTGATGTTTTCACCATATTTTTCTTTATAGGCAGCCATATTACGCTGAATAGTCATTTCATCTTCGCAGTGTGTGGCAACAAGCATAGGTGCTTTACTAAAGATATTTTCCAGCACCTGTTCATTATCTACCAGCATATTTCCTGTAGATGAACCCATAAATACTTTGATCCCACAAACATTTGCAGGATCTGTCTTCAGCACTTCCTCAATGTTATTGTTGGAGGCACCCATGAAAAAAGAGTAGTTGGCGAGCGACATTTCTGAGGCAATCTCATATTTATCTGCCAGTAATTCCTGTGTCAGCGTATTTGGGACCGTGTTCGGCATTTCCATAAAGGAAGTAATTCCTCCTGCTACAGCTGCCATGCTTTCAGAAAAGATATCCGCTTTATGTGTTAATCCCGGTTCACGGAAATGCACCTGGTCATCTATCATCCCCGGTAGCAAATGCAGACCTTCTGCATTGATCTCCTGATCTGCCTTACGGTCTATCACAGGGTTAATTTCTTCAATAAATCCGTCTTTTATATAGACATCAGCAACGAATGTTTTGCCTTCATTGACAAGTGTTGCGCCTTTGATAAGGATGGTTTTCATGGTGCCAAATCTATGATTTTTCACTAATAATTAATCGTTTTTTATAGGTTATGAAGCGATGATGATCTTTTTATTGCCGTTAGTGAGCTGTGAGATCATGATCGAGTCCTCAATGATGAGGATAAGAGAATAATCATCATTCGGTTAATTTTGTTTTTACCCTTCGCTAATACAGATTATAGTATATTTGCAAAATGCCAAAAACATTTGAAGAGTTTAACCTGAACAGACAGATTTTAAATGCTGTAGCTGATGCAGGTTTTACAGTTGCGACTCCTATACAAGAAAAAGCAATTGCACCTGTGCTGTCCGGACAGGATATTTTTGGTATCGCTGAAACCGGGACGGGAAAAACGGCTGCCTATGTTTTGCCGATATTAATGCAGTTAAAATATGCTCAGGGTGATGCCGCGAGAGCTTTAATTCTGGCGCCCACACGCGAGCTAGCCATGCAGATTGCAGAACACGTGAAAATTTTCTCTAAATATACAGATCTGCGTTCAGTAGTTGTTTTTGGTGGAATTGGACCGAAAACACAGATTGAACAGATAAAAGCCGGGGTAGATATTATCATTGCTACACCAGGCAGGTTCCTGGATATTTATTTAGCTGGTCATATCAATACCCAGTATCTGAAATTCCTGGTACTGGATGAAGCAGATAAAATGATGGACATGGGTTTTATCGGATCCATCCACAGAATCCTTGAAATTGTACCGCGCAGAAGACAAAATCTTCTTTTCTCGGCTACAATGAGTGAACTCGTACATAAAATAGCGGGAGACTTTCTTAAAAATCCTACCATTATTGAAGTGGGAGAACAGGCTACCCCTGCACAAACGGTTACTCAGGTACTGTATGAGGTGCCTAATTTCAAAACTAAAATTAATCTCCTGCAACATTTGCTGAAGAATGATGTGGATTTTAAAAGATTAATGATCTTCTGTAAAACCAAGACCGTAGCAGATAATATCCATAGCTTTATCGAACGCCGTTTTGGTGCCGAAGCCGTACGTGTCATTCATGCCAATAAAGGACAGAATACCAGAATCAACTCTATCAACGCTTTTAAAGAAGGTAACCTTCGCGTTCTTGTTGCTACAGATGTTGCATCGAGAGGGATTGATGTAGCTGAAGTGAGTCATGTTATTAATTTTGATGTGCCTATTATCATTGAAGATTATGTTCACCGTATCGGTCGTACTGGTCGTGCTTACGCTAAAGGTGACGCTATTACCTTCTGTACTGATGCAGAGAAATATTACATCAAAAAAATTGAAAAACTGATGCGTCAGAGCATTCCGGTGATTCCGATTCCTGAGGAAGTATTTATAGAAGAAACTCCTTACGAAGAGCGTCAGTATATCGCCAGAGAGATTGATAATCAGAAGCGGAAAGACGATCCTGATTTTAAAGGTGCCTTCCATGAGAAAAAACATGCTGCTGCAATTGCTGCTTCAGCTGCCGCCGCTGCGAAGAAAAAAATGGATAAAACACCAGCCTGGAAGAAGAGGAAATTCAAAAAAACATAACGTTGAAATTAACACCACTTAATATTGTAAGCGCTATTTGCCTTGTAACAGGGGTCATGATGGTCATTCAACCTGCCACTGTCAATCCCGCCTATTCGGGAATGAATAGTTTGTGGGCGGGCTTATGTATTTTAACTGCAATAATTGCGTTCATCTCAGACCTAATTTTCCGGAAGTTTATACCTTTACTTCGTAAAATATGGATAGTAGAAGGTATGCTTATCCTGATCACAATAGTGCTGATGCTAATTTTACGAAGCACAGTAGCTTAATTTTAAAAGACAATTAATAAATAAATGAAGACAGCGGAAATTAAAATAACAGTAGAGTTGGATGATAATAATGTACCTGAAAACCTGTTATGGGAATCTACAGATGCAGAAACGCAGGATAAAGTGCCTGTGAAATCTATGATGCTGGCTTTATGGGACCACAATTATAAAAACTCTATGAGAATTGATCTGTGGACTAAGGATATGCCTGTAGATGAAATGAAAAGATTCTTTTATGAGACTTTGCAAACGATGGGAGATAGTTTTTTGAAGGCGACTGGTGAAAAACTGATCATCGAAGATTTGCGAGACTACTGTGCACATTTTGCTGATAAAATGGGAATTGATCCAGGAAAGTAACAAGATGAAACTTATGCAAACCTCATGACCTTTAAAAACAATATATTCTGATGAAAATTCAAGGTGTTATTGGTGCTGTAATTATGGCTGCCGGTGGCTTATGTCCCCTGGTGCATGTCCCGATTATGGGTAACTGGAATTATTTTGGTATCGACCCTGTTATGGGTGGAATATTTTACCTGATCGTAGTGCTCGCGCTACGGTCTGCCGTTTACGATAGGGTAGGCATGTCCCGTTTTTGCGGATGGGCTGCTATTGTATTCATGCTGCTTACGCTTTCTGCGGTATGGTTTAAGTCGCACGACTATTTCAGCTTTATTCATTTCAAAAGTCTGATCAATCTTGCATCGGGGCTGGTGAAATACAAATGGGGTTGGTTTGTGATCCTTGCGGGAGCGCTGGCTTTGATCACAGTGAAAAAAACTTCAATACCATATGCAGTTAATACAGGAAGTTAGGTATCTGATCAAAAAAGAACTGCTTTTAGAATGGCGTTCAAAATATGCCTTAAATGGAGTAGTCCTTTATGTGGTCTCTACCGTATTTGTGTGTTTTCTTTCCTTTGTTTCACTTAGGGGCATTACCTGGAACGCACTCTTTTGGATTATCATGTTATTTGCATCAATTAATACTGTTTCCAAGAGTTTTTTACAAGAAAGTAAGGGCAGACAATTATACATTTATACCATTGCGAGTCCGCTCGCACTCATTATCTCAAAGACCATTTACAATGTTTTCCTAATGTTACTGGTCACGCTTATTGCTTTGTTCTTTTATACTTTGGTATTTGATTATGTGCCAGAAGACCTCGGCCTCTATATTCTGGCAACTATTTTAGGAAGTCTGAGTTTCTCTACTATATTTACCATGATATCAGCCATAGCTTCTAAAGCAGGGAACGGGGGCATGCTGATGGCAATTTTAAGTTTTCCGGTGATTATACCCGTAATAACCATCCTGATTAAACTCACCAAGAATGCTGTGGATGGGCTGGATAGAAGTGTCAGTTTAGATGAAATAGGCATTCTTTTGATCATAAATGGACTGGTAGCGGCCTTTTCTTTACTATTATTCCCTTATTTGTGGCGTGATTAAGCATGATTTACACGAATCTTGCATAAAATATATAAAGCTTTATTTACCTTTGACCACGCAAAATAAATCTGATTAAAGATTTATTTATTTGCTTCTTAAAAACTGAAATAATGTATAAATCCTGGTGGAAAATTTTAGGCGCAGTACTGGTAGTGTATTCAACTATTTTTGGCTTTTTGTCGCCGGTACCTGCTTTACCTATCCTGCATCAGGCAATTAGAAACCTTTACTTCCACGTGCCCATGTGGTTTAGTATGATTGTTCTATTTACGATTTCAGTAGTGCAGAGCATTAAATACTTAAGTAATAGTAATCAGGAAACTGACCTTAAAGCTGTCCAAAGCGTCAACGCTGGAATCATCTTCGGCATGTTAGGTATAGTCACTGGCGCCGTATGGGCAAGGTTTACCTGGGGACAGGCATGGAGTTTTGATGTGAAGCAAAACTTTGCAGCAATTGCGATGTTATTATATTTCGCGTATCTGGTGTTAAGAAATGCCATTGATGAAGAACAAAAGCGAGCTAAGATTTCAGCTATCTACAACATTTTTGCATTTCCAATGATGGTAGTTTTACTTTTTGTATTGCCTAGATTATCAGATTCTTTGCATCCGGGTAATGGTGGTAATCCAGGATTTAATTCATATGATCTGGATAGCCGTATGCGCATGGTATTTTATCCTGCATGTCTTGGCTGGATCCTGATCGGCTATTGGATTTATACCCTTTTGTTCAGAGTGTCTTCCCTTGAAAATAAAGCGCATTAATACTAGCTTCATAACCCATTAATATCAAATATACATCCCTATGAAAAGATTATTCACAACAGTGCTGATGCTGCTATTTACGATGCAGTTGTTTGCTCAAGAACAGGATTCTGCATTGGTAAAAGCCCTGTATAGTTCCGAAAGAATATACGTTGTTGTTGTTTGTGTAGCTATTATTTTGTTCGGTTTGCTGTTTTTCTTGTTCTCGATTGACAGAAGATTAAAAAAATTAGAAAAAAAATCTTAGGAAAAAAACCTAGATTAAACGATTTAAAGCATGTTTTATAGCTTTGAACCCTGTGGTGTGTCCCATACACTAAGATATTCTTCATTTGCATTAATCACTTTTTTTAGTGCAATTTTGCAGCCTCAAGATAATTGAACAGAATTAAATTTCATAATTAACATACAATGGCTACTACAGCAAACGAGACAAATTTTTTTACAGATGTTTGTAAAAACTTTGATAACGCAGCACAATTCACGGGTCACCCAGAGGGCTTATTGTCCCAAATCAAAGCATGTAACAGTGTTTATCGTTTCCAGTTCCCTATCCGCAGAGGAAATGGTTTCGAGGTAATTGATGCGTGGCGTGTGGAACACTCTCACCACATGAGTCCTACAAAAGGGGGGATTCGCTACAGTGAGATGGTTAATGAAGATGAAGTGATGGCATTGGCGGCTTTAATGACCTACAAATGTGCTATCGTGAATGTTCCTTTTGGCGGTGCCAAAGGAGGAATTAAAATCACCCCAAAAAATTACACTACTGGTGAGCTTGAAAACATCACCCGTCGTTACACTACAGAGTTAATTAAAAAGAATTTTATCGGTCCCGGTATTGACGTTCCTGCTCCTGATTATGGATCAGGTGAGCGTGAAATGAGCTGGATTGCTGATACGTATATGACTATGAATCCTGGTCAGCTTGATGCATTAGGTTGTGTTACGGGTAAGCCGATTGCTTTACACGGTATTCGCGGACGTAAAGAAGCTACCGGTCGTGGTGTTGCTTATGCTGTAAGAGAGTGTGTAAGAGTTACTGAAGACATGCAAAAAATTGGCCTGACGGCTGGTTTGGGTGATAAAAGAGTAATTGTTCAGGGCTTAGGTAACGTAGGTTATCACTCTGCAAAATTCCTTACTGAATTTGGTGCTACAATTGTTGGCTTATGCGAATTTGAAGGCGCAATCTACAATGCAAACGGACTGAATGTTGACGAAGTTTTTGCACACCGTAAACTGACGGGCTCTATTCTTGGTTTCCCTGGTGCTACAGAATTTAAAAATTCTATGGAAGGTCTGGAGCAACCATGTGATATTCTTGTGCCGGCGGCTTTAGAAAATCAGATCACTGCAGAAAATATTAAAAATATCAAAGCAAAGATTATTGCTGAAGGTGCAAACGGACCATGTACTCCTGAAGCGGAAGAGATTTTTACGCAAATGGGTGGTATCATCATTCCTGATATGTACTGTAATGCTGGTGGTGTAACCGTTTCTTATTTTGAGTGGTTAAAAAATCTTTCACACGTTGCTTTCGGACGTATGGAGAAACGTTATGCAGAAAACTCAAATGCTAACCTGATCAATACACTGGAAAGTTTAACAGGTCAGAGTATTCCTGCAGAACACCGTTTGATGATTGTTAAAGGTGCTTCAGAACTAGAACTGGTTAACTCTGGTTTAGAGGATACCATGATTCATTCTTATCATGAAATTAGAGAAACAATGCTTTCTAAACCGGGTATAGAGACTTTGAGAACAGCTGCTTTTGTTGGTTCAATCGACAAAATTGCAGTTTCTTATATGAACCTGGGTATCTGGCCATAAGCTGTAATTTTATAAAATTGAAGAAGCCGTAACGTTCATCACGTTGCGGTTTCTTCGTTTCTAAGCCTTATAATATGACATAATCCTTAAAATCTACCCCCTTCTGTTTTCGTATATTTAAGTATGAAACTAAGGACAAGTTTTTTTTTCCTGATGACTGCTTTTGTCATCCTTACAGGATGCTCAGGTAAGCATAGCCAGAAAATTTCCAGCAATAATGGCTTTGCCGTTTTACCAGCAGTCATGCCCAATGAGTCTGTTGCTACCTTTGCGGGTGGTTGTTTCTGGGCCATGCAGGAAAGTATGCTCCAGCTGAAAGGAGTAAACACTGTGGTGAGTGGTTATGCAGGGGGGACGACACCAAATCCTACGTACGATGAAGTACTGAGCAAAACTACTGGTCATGCAGAAGCTGTGCAGGTTTATTATGACCCATCTAAAATAACATTTGAGCAGTTGGTCACCGCATTTTTTTACGCACATGACCCAACGGAGTTGAACAGACAGGGACCTGATATTGGATCCGACTACCGGTCTATTGCTTTTTTTCGTTCGCCGGAAGAATTGAAAACCATTTCAAAAGTAATGCATCAGTTGGAGGTAAAACAGGTTTATAAGGGAAGTTTCGTGACAGCAATGGAACCATTTGAGGTTTTTTATCCAGCAGAAACAGGTCATCAGGACTACTACGAGAAAAATCCATGGGAT
>Ga0247809_1000272_pt1 | contig 26566 bp, 21 predicted proteins | sample UWRJL104311B1_FD_180951 | JGI IMG/M metagenome (GOLD analysis project Ga0247809, IMG submission 180951) | Plant litter microbial communities from Arlington Agricultural Research Station in Wisconsin, United States - UWRJ-L104-311B-1 | ecosystem: Environmental > Terrestrial > Plant litter >...
AATATGCCAGAGCTGAACATCAGTCGTGATCCTGCACGTACGCCTATGCAGTGGGATTCAACTGCACAGGCTGGTTTCACCAGGGGAAAGCCCTGGTTACGGATAGCGGATAATTTTCCTGACCACAACGTTGGAAAGCAAGAAGAAGAGCTCAATTCCAACTTATCGTTGTATAAAAAGTTGATCAGGTTGCGACAAACTTCGCCGGCGCTCTTGTATGGTGCATACAAACAAGTCTATATCGACCAACAACTGCTTGTATATACAAGGGAATTAATGGGGCATGATGGATTTTTAATTGTGCTCAACCTGAGTCATGAACCGGCCACCTTTGATATCCAGTCTAAGTATGGCGGAAATGTGGTTCTTTCCAGTATAGGCGGCACCTATGACTGGAAAGACGGCTTGCTAAAATTGCCCGCAGATGAGGGATTAGTTATTCATACTTCAACGCATCTACAGGATTAGCCTTAGCTACCTTGAAACTTTGCATACTGATGGTAAGAACTGCTATAGCCATTGAAACTCCTGCCGCTAATAGATACGGCCATAAGCCTGTGCTTACTTTATAATCATAAGTTTTCAGCCAATTTGTTAACAAAGCATAGGCGATAGGGATGGCAATGACATTAGCGATCAAAACCAATTTGATAAAGTCTTTATTCAGCAATACAAGAATGCTTCTTAAATCTGCTCCCAGAACCTTTCTGATGCTAATTTCACGTTTACGCTGCTCAGCCATATACAGTGCTAATCCCAGCAATCCCAGGCAGGAAATCAAAATAGCGAAGCTGCCGAAAATATTGGAAAGCACACCGAGTAACTTCTCAGATTTTAGCTTTTGTTCCATCCCTTCAGTAATATATTTCACTGCAGGTGGGTAAGCAGGATTCAACTGCTGACTAACCCTGTGGATGGTCTGGACTGCAACACTTAGCGGCTGAGCAGGATTCAGCCGCAGCAATAAAGCGCTGCTCTCTTTAGGCGCATAATAGAAAACAGTAGGATCTGATTTACTTCCAACGTTTGCATTATTATAATCATTAACTACCCCGATGATATGTTTTTTAGAATCACCCCAGGTGATAATTGTACCTACAGGATGTTGTAGTGCCATCAGTTTCGCAGCGGCTTCATTGAGGATGATACCGCCTGCGGTGTCTGAAGACAGTTGACGTGAAAAATCAGCCCCGGTTATCAGTTTAGCACCAATGGTACTGACAAAATCAAAACCTACACTCCGGTAACTAATAATATAATCATCCTTTACATTTTTACCCGGCCAGCTGAAATCGCCCGAAATGCTTCCGCCATTAGCGGTAAAATCTGCTGCATATTCGGTTCCCGATACAATTACATTCTCTTTTTTTAACGCTGCTTTCAGGATCTCTACCTTACCCGGATTGGCAAATTCTCCTTCGAGGGGCAGTTGTAAAAGATTGTTTTTATCAAAACCCAGCGGCTTATTTTTCATATATTGAATTTGAGAATACACAATCGTAGCACCAATAATCATCACGATCGACAGACTAAACTGAAATACCACTAGCAGCTTCCTGATGGAGAGGGAACCTTTGCCAGAATTGGAAAACCCTTTTAACACCTTTACCGGTGTGAAAGATGAAAGGTAAAAAGCAGGATAACAGCCGGCCAGGAATCCGGTAATGAATACCAGCGAGATCATGGAGCACCAGAATAATGGGGATTTATAATTAATCGTAATAACGATCTCCAGCAGGTGATTAAAGTAAGGAAGTGTCAATTCGATCAATGCAAAAGCAATGACCATGGCCAAAAAAGACAATAACAGGGATTCCATCAGGAACTGACTGATCAAAGAATTCCTGCTTGAGCCCAGTGCTTTCCTAACGCCTACTTCCCTGGCACGTTTTTCTGAACGTGCAGTGGAAAGATTCATATAATTGATACTGGCAATCAGCAGTACGCAAAAAGCAAGAAAAAAAAAGAGTCGTACCTGATCTATTCTGCCACCGGCAACTTTTCCATTTTCAAAATGATCATACAATTGGTATTTGCTGAAAGGGAAAAGAAAAATCTCCATCTGCGTTTCCTTATGGTGCCCTTTAACCAGTTTCCTCAGCGAAACATCGGCCGCGTTAAAATCTGCATTCTTTTTAAGTTTAAATAGCGTTGAACAGTTGATCGTGCCCCAGCCATCGTTAACGTGATCGGGATATTCCTGATCATGAAAAGCCCAGGTTTGCAATGCTTCGAACTGGAAACTTTGGTTTTTAGGCAGGTCAGCAATTACTGCAGTTACCATCACCGGCTTACGGTTATCCCACATCAAACTTTTTCCTACAGGCTCTTCACTGCCAAATAACTTTTTAGCAGTACTTGCAGTAAGTATCACAGAATTAGGCTGTTTTAATGCTGTTAAGGGGTTTCCTTTAAGGAAAGCATAATTGAATATTTGTAGAAATGCAGGGTCTACATAATTAAAATCTAATTTGATCTTATTTTGGTTATAAGTAAAGAGCTTGTTTTCTACGCCGCTTATCCTTGATGCAAACTCAATCCCCGGGATCTCCTGAGCTGCTGCATTGGCAAGCTTAATAGGCGTAGCTTGTAAAGTAATGACATTACCGCCCAGCTTTAAGTTGAGCTGCGCAAAGTATATCCGGTCAATATCCCTGAACTGTTTATCGTAATTCCACTCGTAATTAACATACAGCAATAACATCAGACAAGAGGCAAGTCCAACTGCCAGTCCGCCGATATTGATAAGGGAAAAGCCCGGATTTTTACCAATGTTCCTTAATGCTATTTTAAAGTTGAGTGCGAGCATATGTTTTTTTTGTCGGCTTTTGCGAATAACATGCCAAACAATTAATCGTCCGTATGTCGCTAAAAATAAGTAAAATACATAAATAATCAGGGTTGTATGTTCGATACTGAACAACTATTGTACGATAATGCACAGTGACCAGTAATCCTTGTGATGATGGAATACATTAGCTTGCTGATGAAAGAATTGAAACTCAGATTTTTACTTTGCCGGGTGATACAGCAAATTTCTTTCTGAACGCAGTACTGAAATGCTGTACAGACGAATAATTGAGCTCAAATGCAATAGCCTTTATCGCCTTACCATCCAGCAGCATTTCTTTGGCATGATTCAGTTTATAATCACTCAGATAGCCAAATATACTATTGTCAAATAATCTCTTGAAACCTTGCTTAAGTTTGAACTCATTGGTGCCGCATATTTTGGCCAGCTCTGCAATTGAAGGGGGCTGATGAATGTTTTGGATCAGAAAATCCCTGGCATGATAAACAGCTTCCTGATCATGTGCAGATTTCAACGTATTATCCTGGTTGCTGATCAATCCCCGTTCAAAGGCTTCGGCCTGTAGAACAAGTAACTCCAGGCACTTTGACTGAAGGAAAATCAATTTTAAACCTCCAGTATAATTACAATTGATAATGCTTCTTATACAGTCATGCATCGCCAGTGAAATGGGCAGGTTTTGTTCTCCCAGCTGAACATAATGTCCGGCATCTACATGGCCGGCTAGTACTTTCAGTGCACTGCAAGAATTTTCAGCGAGCTGCAGAAACTTTTCCTTCGCAAAATGGACCTCAAAGAAACTATAGTTATGTCCGGTATCGTATTTTCCTGTTCCATCCAGCTCCGGCATATAAATGATGTTTTGCTGGTTGGAATTGAAATGATAGGTTTGTTGATTCACCTCATTATAAATGGTGCCATTCCCGGACAATGTAAATCGCAGTTTGACCATATCCGGTACATCGTAAGTGGGCCGGAAATACATCTGCTCTTGTTTGAACCTAATATCGCCGTATACAATATAAATATCGGGGATAGTGATCTGTACTAACTCTGCATCACTAAATGAAAAATTATACTTTTCCCGCTTTTCTGTGACCATGTTTCCTTGCAAGGGAACTTGCTCAAATCTTCCGCCTACTTTTTTCCAGCTCCCGTAATCCTTCCCAACGTTGATTCCCATAATGGCAATGATGAGAAAAAAATATAACATATCTAAAAAGATTTGAAAAAAATCCTTTTGGTATAAAAGAAAATCCCTGTGGTGTAACACATGGTCCGGTGATTCCTTCAATTTTGTCAGCAGGTAAATACAGCAAGAGAGAGTTAATCATGGATACACCAATAGATTTTAAAACGGCAGCAAAACATCACATACGTTCTTATTTTACAGTGCTTAATGAAGACCGCGATAGCGATATTCTAAAGGCAAATGAATTACTTGTTTTTGAAAAAGCGGAATCAAAACTGGTAGTTAATGCATATGGAACAGGCATACTGGATTATGAAAGTAATTCCTTTAACGGCTGTTATACAACAAACTCCATTTATTTCTGGAAAGATCCGATACAGCATTTCATGGAAATACATCGCGTGCTGAAGCCTGGGAAAAAACTTACGCTCGCTTTTATCGAAAAAAATGCCGGAGAAAAACTGCCATGGACTTTACCTGATTTTACCTTTTATACAATTGAACAGGTGGAACAACTATTTAAAAAAGCTGGATTTATAAATATTCAGGTGAGGCAGCACAGCGATAACAGAAATAAACAACGTTATCGGTCGGCAATTCCTATTGTCATCATCTCCGGCCAGAAGCAAATTTTATCATCAGCAACAGGTTGCTAAGCATTATTTCAATTCATTAAAAAAGTCCAGCATAAACTGAAGGTTATTTTCTGAAAGCATACCATCTACCAGCTGTAAAGCTTCCACGGTCACTTCCGAACTTCTCTTCAGCATACTCTTTTCAAAGGATGCGATGGCTTCCTCTACTGTATCAAAGTTTTCGATGCAAAGTGCTTCATACAATTCCACTGCATCCAGCATCGCCTGGTTCACTCCGTCACCTGAAGGCGGTGTCTGATGTGCTGCATCACCCAGCATGGTAAGGTTTGCAAGCGGTTTCCAGGATTGACCGGTAGGAAAATAATACTGCGGGCGGTGAACAAAATAGGAATCACCCGTTTCAAAGATTTCATGCCAGTCGGCACTCCAGTCCGAAAAGCGTTGTTTAAACCAGTTAAAAACCTCCTCTTTGCTGGAGAAATTAATACCAGGTGAATTTACCCAGTCTTCATTCTCTTTAGTCATCGTATAAAATGACAGCGAGCCTTCTCCCTTTGCACTCAGTACAATGGCCTTGCTCTTCCAATGCGCAAAGATCTTTCCGCCGTTGGTCATTTTCCATAAACCGGGAGCATTGATGGCTGCATTGTAGATATTTCCTTCGATGATGGTTGTGCCCGAATAAATACGGTCAATAGCTGTAATGTACTTCCTGATTTTCGTGTTTGCACCGTCTGCTGCAATGACCAGATCGGCATAAGCGGTGGTTCCGTTTTCAAATAGCAAATTCCAGCCCTCACCGTTTTTTTCGAGTGCAGCGAACTTTGAATTCCATACGATTGTATCTTCATTTAAGGAGTTAATGAGAAGATCACGAAGCGGCCCGCGGTCAATCTCTGGTCGGGCATGTTCACTATCCAGATCCTCAAGCGGCGCGTTATGAGATTCTGTATAATGTGCTACCGCGTTATTATCGGTAATCGTTACTCTTTCTGCGCCAGCGCGATAATGCTTTTTAAATTCTGCCATTAGTCCGGCTGCGCGCAGTGCTTTCAGGCCTGAATCATAATGCAGGTCCAGCGTTGCACCTTGCTGGCGGAAATAACGATCAGCATCCCGTTCATATACTTTCACCTGCATACCTTTTTGCTGTAAAAGCCGGGCAAGTGTTAAACCAGCCGGTCCACCGCCTACTACGGCTATGTGTTTATTTTCTGCTACCATATCTTTTTAGATGAGTTGTTTGATGATGCTTACAAAATTCTGCATACCTTTAAGAATAAAATAGTCTGATTCGCAATTAAAATAGTCGTAAATGAAAATATCGGTTACAGATAAAGGATCTGGTATCACAAAGGAATTTGCAAGGGCAATTGGTGCGACCGTCGACGGAAGGTTTATACATATTCCTGAAAACAAAGGTGCAGGATATATGACTGGCTTTTCCTGGGGAAAGGATTTGCGTATGATGATCCGGAATTACTACCTAAAAGAAGAGGTGTTTGTTGAGCGCACAAATGAATTGGCGGAAGGCCAGGATGATATTATTTTTATGTTAAGCGGAATTTTACCTTCAGCACTTCAGCCAGATCAGGAGTTAATACCTGAACAGGCAAATATACTGATCTGCAGGCATGGTGTTTCCAGTGTCATCGCTATGCCTTCAAACACGCTATTTGGAAGCGTAACCATCACAGTTTCCAGGCAGTATCTCCTTCAGTTATTCGGACAAGTAGATCATCCGGTGGTTAGAGGTGTTCTGGAAGCCAGAGATAATTTTATACTGGAATCTGGTATCTCTTCATCAATCATTCATACCGCCAGTGAGATGCTTCAACAGGTTTTTCCCGGGATTTTGGAAAGCCAGTACTACAAGTTGAAATGTGAAGAATTGCTATTTCACATTTTTGCGATACTAATGCAACGGGAAGGTGTGCCCAATGGTGCGATGCATGTAGAAGATATCAAAGCGATATACGCTGTTAAATCAAGGTTACAATTGCTTAATGAGGAACCACCTCATATTGCTGCACTGGCAAAGGATGCGGGCATGAGCGAACCCAAACTGCGCAAGCTTTTCCGGCAGACTTTTGGAAAAGGTGTTTTTGAGTATTACCAATTCTGGCGAATCCAGAAAGCTGCTCAATTACTCAGGGAAGGGCGACTGACTGTTTCCGAAGTGGGCTACCAGCTTGGGTTTACAAATCTGAGCCATTTTTCCAGAGTTTTTGAGCAGCTGATGGGTATCAAACCGAAGAAATATTCTAGTGAACATTAAAGGGAACAGCCATTACTTTCCCAGGCTATTACGCGCTTCAATTTTTTCTGCGGTTTCCGGTAATACGAATGACATGCCATCGTAAACGGTTGCTTGCAACTGATCAACAACCGGGCGGAAGCTTTCCTCGTATATTTTGAATGCATTCTCGTAGTTTTCATTTTCTGCAATGGCATCAGCCAGAACTGTAGCACCATGCATAGCCAGCGTACTGCCCATACCGGTTGGAAACGCGGGCGCATATCCTGCATCACCTATTAAGGCTACTCTGCCTCTGGTCCAGGTCGGCATTTTGATCTGACAACCCTGATCCAGATAAAAATTGTCTGCTTGTTGTAATGCATCCAGCAGCCGGGGCACTTTCCAGCCGATACCCGCAAATGCATCAATTAAAATTTGCTTTTGTTCCTGAACATTGTAGCGATCAAAGATGACTTTATGCGAAGCCCTGAAAGCTAAAAGTGCGTCAGCTGAACCTATATTGTAAAAATATACGGTGGCCATTGTATCTGGTGTATTGTACATATGGGCATAGTTTTGTTCTCCCAGACTTCCATCTACAGTAAATACAGAGAAATAAAAATTCAGAAAATGGGTAAACTGCTCCTCCGGGCCAAAAGCTAACTTCCTCACACCAGAATGAATGCCGTCTGCGCCAATTACAAAGTCGTATATGCCTGTGGTGGCATCCTTAAAAGTAACTTTCACATTTGCTTCATTCTGGTCCAATTGTGTGATACGATTGCCAAATTTATAGCTAACCAAATGTTTAACTTTTGCGTACAAAATATTCACCAGGTCATCCCTTCTGATTTCTGTATCATCAGGTGATATCGCACCGATTTCCTCTACCAGCATTATGCTCTGTACCTCATTCCGGGCATTCATAAACTTTAACCCTTTCGTAGGTAGTTTGGCTTTTCTGATAGCATCCAATATACCCATTCGTTTAGCGCAATACAAAGATTCACCACGTACATCAATGGGCGAACCGCCCTGTCTTGGCTCGAGGCCAATTTCCACCACAGTCACATCATAACCATAATGGTTCATCCAATACGCCATGGTTAATCCTGCAATACTTGCTCCTGATATTAAAACTGATTTTCTGATTGTTGTCATTGATATCTCTATTATTATTATTTATGAATAATTAGCAGTGAGGTGATTTTTGCAGGGAGCAGTTTTCCAGGTCAATTTGGTGGCAAAACCGCTAGCTCAAAAATCTTATAGTACAAAAGTACAGGACATATAAGGAGTAAAATAGTTATGTTTGACCAAATTTTAGTCGTGAAAGCTCAGGTGATAGAATTAAATGTTAGTGAATCGCACAATGTATTGGATAAGTTGGCGGAAGTATTGGGCACTACCTGTGAGAATGGTTATTTGAAAGTTCCGGAGAATAAAGGAAGCGGCTACCTTAGAGGTTTCTTTTTAGGCAACTCAGTCGGAATGATGATCCGGGACTGTGAATTTAATAATGATCTTCTCATCAGAAGGAACTTCAGTTTCAATTCGCATGAAAGGGTATTGCTTTCTTTCAATAATATTCTTCCTCCCAAAAATAAGAACGCAGACCGGACAGCGCTGCAAAATCTTCCATCGGTGCAAATTGGAAAAGGGAAATTGAACCTGGAAATGTTCTATCCCAGCCATACAAATTTCAGATCTATTTTGGTAGCCATATACACCTCAGATTTAAAGACCCTGCTGGGAACCCAAATTGAGAATTCGATCCTGAACACAATATTGCAGGATGATCAATCCGTACTTTTTGAGGAAGTAATCACACCGGATATTCAGAGAATAGCTTTGGAAGTTACTGTTAACCATATACCAGAAACGTTGCATCACTTATATTACCGGCTAAAAGCGGAGGAGCTGATCTGCCTGGTATTTGCAGAACTTTTAAAAAGAGAAAATACGGTCATACAAGCTGTTAATGAAATTGATGCCGAGAAAGTGTACCTGGTCAGAGCTAAAATATTAAAAGATCTTTCTATATCCCCTGTATTAGCGGATCTTGCAGAAGAGGCAGCAATGAGTAAATCCAAACTTAAGCGCTTATTTAAACAGATTTTTGGTGAAAGCATTTTTAACTATTATCAGCGCTTCAGGATGAAGGAAGCCGCGAGACTGCTTAAAGAGCGAAGACTCACGGTATCCGAGGTAGGGTATCAAATGGGATTTTCCAATCTGGGGCATTTTACCCGTGTGTTTGAAGAACATATTGGGATTAAACCGAAAAAATTCTCATCGCAGTAAACTTGATTTTATCAAATCATCTTTTTTCAAGCTGAGCCGCACAGGTTTATCAGGCGTTATTTTATTCGTCTTTTTATGTTGTTTTACAATACTTCCCGATCAATTCCTGCAATCGACCTCGTTTAATCGCCAGTTTTGCGATGTAGTAAAACAGCGGTTCTGCTATTTTTTGAATCCCAACCATCTTCGAATTATTCAGGTAAACAAACAGTGCCAGATCGGAAAAATTTTTAGGCGTACCTGCTGTACTGGCCAGGCCATCTTTTGCCAGCCCTTTCAGTATGAGAAGGGAATTTTCAAAGTTTTTATTCCCGGGAATAAGGATGGCTTTCACAATACATTCCTCTTTAGAGACATTGTGGTAAAAGTGTTTCTCATTTGGATTTATAGTCACCGTGTCTCCCTCCCCCAAATGATAAGTGTCATTACCTTTACCCACTTTCAATTTGCCTTTCAAAACGATAAAAGTTTCTGAAAATAGCGTGTGGTAATGCCATGGGGTTTTTTCGCCCGGAAGAATATTCATTTCCAATTCACTTTCCGCGCCGGTGCCTGCAGACCTGATCAGTTTAATGTATCCTGGAATTTTTGCTGTTGTCATGATTTTTGTTTTAAATGATGAAACAAAACTAGAGCAACAGCAGCTGAGGTTCATGCACCTGGGTTAATAAATCATATTCATCATAAGCAGTCAAATTTTTATGTTAATGACCTGACGATTTTTTCTTGATACTGGTGATGGCCATGAGTCGGAAGCATATTTCTGTGAATAAATTAAATAATACAATAGCGCTATGCTATAGAGTTGCCCGACTGTACTATAATCATTAAAGAGAATAGAAATCTGGTATAGAAATAATTGTCCTTTCGTTAATTCACCTGGTATCGTAGTGAAAATCAATCAGTGAAAATATAGTAATTATTATATGCTTAAACAGTTAATTAAATGATATATTAGTACACTGTTCTGCTATATATCGTTCTTCCGTTATCATTGTTACTACCGGAACTCCTCCTTATATCACATCGGTAATATTATTATTCTCAAATTATTCTGATGCATAAAATAAACAAGAAGGATATGTCCATTGTTCCCACGGAGGAGCTGGCTTTCCAACATGAGGAAAAAGAAAACAGGGCCGCTGAACTGATCATTGCCAACAAAGAACTGGCGTTTCAGAAAGAAGAAAAAAAGAAACGTGCGGAAGAACTGGTTATCGCCAACAAGGAACTGGCTTTTCAAAATGAAGAGAAGGGGAACCGTGCTGCGGAGCTGGTCATTGCTAATAAAGAACTGGCTTTCCAGGCTGAAGAAAAAGAAGACAGGGCTGCTGAACTGATCATCGCCAATAAGGAGCTCATTTTTCAGAATGAAGAAAAGGAGAACAGGGCTGCTGAGCTCGTCATTGCCAACAAAGAACTCGCTTTCCAAAATGAAGAAAAGGAAAACAGAGCTGCTGAGCTGGTGATCGCCAATAAAGAACTGGCCTTCCAAAACGAAGAAAAGGGAAATAGGGCTGCTGAATTGATTATTGCGAATAAAGAACTGGCCTTCCAAAATGAGGAGAAAGAAAACAGGGCCGCTGAATTGATCATTGCCAATAAAGAACTTATATTTCAAAATGAGGAGAAAGAAAACAGGGCCGCTGAACTGGTTATCGCCAATAAAGAACTGGCCTTTCAGAATGAAGAAAAGGAAAACAGAGCAGCTGAACTGATCATCGCCAATAAGGAACTGGCCTTCCAGAATGAAGAAAAGGAAAACAGGGCTGCCGAACTTATTATCGCAAATGAGCACCTAAAAAAGGCAGAATATCAAATTGCAGAATTAAATATCGGCCTGGAACAGAAAATCATTGAACGTACAGCTCAGCTGGAAGCAGCCAATAAGGAGATGGAATCCTTCTCGTACTCTGTTTCACACGATTTAAGAGCTCCACTTCGTGCAATTAATGGTTTTACTCAGATTCTGGTAGAGGATTATCAGGAGCAGCTGGATCCTGATGCTATAGAGATTTTAAATGAAATTGTAGGCAACTCCAGTAGGATGGGGCAGCTGATTGATAACCTGCTGGAATTTTCGCGTTTTGGCAAGCAAAATCTGTCGATGGTGAATATCAATATCACAGAAATGGTGGAATCAATCGTCGCAGGACTGCAAAAAGAAAATGCCGATAGGCAGGTGAATATTACTATCCATCCCCTCGAGCGTATTACGGGAGATAAAAATATGTTAAAACAGGTCTTCATTAACCTGATTTCAAATGCTTTTAAATATACCGGCAAAAAGGAAGAAGCCATTATCGAAATCGGTTCTTACAAAAAAGACAAACAAACCGTGTACTATGTAAAAGATAATGGAGCAGGTTTTGACATGAAGTATTACGATAAATTATATGGTGTTTTTCAACGTCTCCACAGCTCAAACGAATTTGAAGGAACCGGCGTTGGTTTGGCTATCATCCAACGTATTATTAACAAACATAGTGGATCAGCCTGGGCAGAAGGTCTTGTGGATCAGGGGGCATCCTTTTATATTTCATTACCAACATTGATAAAAAATTAAACATGGAAGCCGTAGAAATGTCACATAGGGAAGTTCAGATTCTTCTGGTAGAAGACAATAAATCAGACGCAATGCTCACTATCAGAGCATTAAAAAAACATAACCTGGCCAATAATCTGGTACATTTAATTGACGGTGCACAGGCATTGGACTTCATCTTCGGAAAGGGAGAATTTGATGGAAGAGATATAGAGAATAAACCCAAAGTAATCTTCCTGGATATAAAAATGCCAAAAGTAAGCGGACTGGAAGTACTCCGTGTGATTAAAAATGATGAAAGAACCAAACTGATTCCTGTGGTGATGATGACCTCCTCTAAACAGGAAAAGGATATCCTGGAAAGTCATCAGCTGGGGGTAAATAGTTATGTAGTGAAACCAGTGGGATTTGAGAATTTCTCTAAAACCATTGCAGAGCTGGGATTTTACTGGCTGGCAATTAACAATTCACCGGAAGTCTAATTTGAAGACATGAATACTAAATTGAGGATATTGCATCTTGAAGATCTGTTTAGTGATGCCGAACTGGTAAACAGGGCCTTGAAAAAGGCGAAGTTAGATTTTGAGCGGTTGGTAGTAGATAACAGGGAGAATTTTATTAATGCTTTAACTGAATTTGCTCCGGATATTGTTCTTTCCGACCATTCTCTGCCTTCATTCAATTCTCATGAAGCCTTGTCTATCTTCAAGACAATGGACTTAAAAATTCCTTTCATCCTGATTACTGCCACAATTTCTGAAGAGTTTGCGGTTGATGTGATCAAAAGGGGAGCGGACGACTATATCTTAAAAGACAGACTGGAGCGGTTACCCACTGCATTAGCAAATGCTTTGGAAAAATTTCAGCTCCTCAAAGATCGTCAAAGTATTCAGGATGATCTGGTCAAAAATGAAACACTATTTCGGGCTTTAATAGAGAACAGTGCCGATGCCATTATCGTCATCAACGAACAGGCGGAATTCACCTATCAAAGTCCGGCTGTGGAAAGGCTCACGGGATTCGACTTCAGTGAGTTAGTGGGCAAAAAGTTATTAGATTATATTCACCCGGATGATTTGGAAGATTATGTTGTGTTTTTTGAACAGGTATTGCAATTACCAGGAATTGCTATCGCCAATAAATTCAGATTCCTTCAAAAAGACCTTAATTATATTTATACCGATGGAACAATCACCAACCTTTTACACGATAAAAATGTAAATGCCCTGGTGCTTAACTTCCGGGACAATACCAAAAAGATAAAAGCGGAAGAGGAGAAAAAAGCACTGGAAGTTTTATTGGATAAGGCTACTAGTCTTGCCCGAATTGGAAGTTATGAACTCGATCTGGAAACCGATAAACTCTATTGGTCTGGTATTACCAAACAAATTCATGAAGTAGGGGACGACTATATGCCTAATGTTGAGTCAGCCACTAGTTTTTACAAGGCAGGATTCAGCAGAGAAACAATCACCGATCAATTAAACACAGTGATTACTACCGGGAAGACGCTGGATTTGGAACTTCAGATCATTACTGCTAAAGGAAATGAACGCTGGGTCCGTATTATTAGTGAACCGGATTTCATTAACGGTAAATGCGTTAAAATAAGAGGGAGTTTTCAGGATATAGACATTCTGAAAAGGGCTGAACTCGAACTACTAAAAGTAGCAGAAGAGAAAAATATGATCCTCGAAAGTATTGGCGATGGGTTTTTCACCCTGGATGTAAACTGGATGATCACTTACTGGAACAAAGAAGCAGAAAATATTCTTCAGAAAAAAAGAGAAGAAGTGATTGGCCGAAATATTTGGGATCTATACGAAAATGCTATAGGCACCCTTAGCCACCTAAATACGCTGACTGCAGCTAAGGAGAGTAAGGTGCAGAATTATGAATGGTTTTTAGAAAGCCTGAACTGCTGGCTTGATATAACAGTGTATCCATCAACAAAAGGTTTGTCTATCTTCTTCAAAGATATTACTGAACGCAAATTTGGTGAGATGGAACGCACTAAAATGGTATCTGATATTTTAAAGCGCAACAATGATCTGGAACAGTTTTCATACATCATATCGCACAACCTCAGAGCTCCGGTAGCAAATATCATTGGTTTAGCCGAGGTTTTACGTAAAGACCAGATCGGCGACGGGGAGAGCAACATACTAATGGATCACCTGATCGCCTCGACCAGGAAACTGGATACCGTTATCATTGATTTGAATGCTATTCTCCAGTTGAAACGGGAAATTATAGAAAATAAGGAGGCCATTATTCTTTCCAGATTGCTAGAAGAGGTTTTAACGTATTTACCAAACCTGATCAGCGAGCAAAAAGTTAAGTTTATCATCGACTTTAGTGCCGGGGACGAAATTTGGACATTAAAAAGTTTCATGCACAGCATATTTTACAACCTGATTTCAAACAGTATAAAATACCGTCAGCCTGCTCTTAATCCCATCATTGAAATTAAAAGTGAAAAAATAGGAGATACATTCATCCTAACATTTAAGGACAATGGCATTGGTATTGACCTCGTAAAGAACAAAGGGCAAGTGTTTGGATTGTATAAACGATTCCATAGCCATGTTGAAGGTAAAGGAATGGGACTCTTCATGGTGAAAACACAGATCGAGACACTTGGCGGAACCATATCAGTAGAAAGCAAAGTAAACCATGGGACGCAGTTCAGGCTGGAATTGAAACTGGATCCGATAGTATAAACGGAGGCTTTTACCCTTCCTTACGCGAAAGCCGCTAGAAATGCCGGTACTCATAAGAAATGTACTCAAAGACCTTCTAGTTTTGTTTTGCTAGAGGACACGAGGGGGTGAGACCATGTTCTCAACAAGGTGAGTCCAAGGTGAGTCCAGGTAAAAACAACTAGTGGAATACACATGGAGTGAACACATTTCAACATAGGTCTTATCTTGTATTCATCTGCTGCCTATCTCCTCCATTCCTTGAATAGTCCTGCACCAGTCTCTAATCAAATTTTTGAAGAATGTGAAGGACAAAAACAGCTTAAATCATTGACATTTCCGGACATTACTGGACATTACCGGACACTTCTTTTGTGAAGTTATTTTTCTGGTAAAGAATCACTTACATTTGTTTTAGTATTAAATAATTATTCAATTAACAAAGTAGTGATGGCAAAATTTGATGGTAAAAACTTAAGGGGCGCAGTTGGCGCTGTAGTATTCAGAGTGATAAATGGAGTGCAGATTATATCTGCGAAACCCACCGAAGTGAGACAGACAGAAGAAACAAAAAGAGCGGCCAGCACATTTGGCGAGGGGAGTTCTTTGTCGTGCCAAATCAGAGACGATTTCAGGGACGGTATAATTAAACTTTTTGATCCTAACATTCATGATCGGCTGCTGTCTATACTCAATATGATTTTCAATCGGTCCCGGGACAGGGAAACGTTGAAGTATTTTTTTGGCGAGAATAGTTTCAGTAGTCTGGTAAACTTTGATTTCAACATCAATTCTCCACTCAAAAAACAGCTGCCTTCAGAGACGAAGACAGTTATTGAAAACCAGAGGCTGACTATCGCTTTTCCAAACGGTGAGAAAGCGGCAAAGTTGAAATTCATTAAAGACAGCTGGAAGTGTGAGATAAAAGTACACGTACGCTTCTACAGATTGAAAGAGGGGCTGAAAACGATGAAAAATATGGAACAAACACTAGAGATCATGAAGTATGAAGACAATGATTTGCGTGCAAAAGAATTTGTATTCCCTGTTCCGGCCGGTTGTCTGTGCGTCGTCAGCATGTTTCTTCACTATCATGGCTATCCTGGTATTATAAATACTAAAAATATGAATCCCGGTGCTATTTGTTATGCAGGTGAAACGCAGGGAATTTTTGAGGAAAATGAATCATTTTTATGGATTCCGATGCAAAAAATATTCGATTAAACGTTTTGACCAAGATCCCTACTGCAGTCCAAATGGGAATTTTAATAAACACAGTAGAAATTGATACTAATTTGGAGTTGATGAGATCCTGAAAACAATAAGTTATTCTCATCATTTAACTTGAGGCTCTAGGAATTGAATATTTGAAAATGCTCCCGTAAGGGGGTAAGTAAAAACAACGAACAAGAGGGTGATTATGATACACCCTCTTGTTTTTTAGAATAAATAATAGCGCGTTTATATATTGCCTTTAATTGTTTTTCCAGGGATGGTGAATAGGGTGATTAACACTCCCAACGTGGAAATGCCGGCTGCGACTAAAAAAGCAGTATTTAGCCTGGAAGAAAAATCCTGAGATTGCAGACCCGCAGTATATATAGAGGTGATAGCAGCAATCCCGATAGCGCCACCAATCTGCTGACTTATCTGTAAAATTCCGGATGCTATACCGGCATCCTGATTGTCAATCTCATCAAGAATCACTATACTTCCTGGTATAAATACTAAAGCTACACCTATGCTGTGCACTATTAAGGGCAGGAGTACATCACCAATATATGTACTTGTGCTGGTTAATTGTGAAAAACCGACTAAGCTGGCTGCTACTAAAACACTGCCAGTAATCAAAAGTATACTGACACCAAATCTGGTCACAAGACCTGGGATAAAATTAGACATGATGAAAACAGTCGCAGTTAGCGGCAGATAAGCACATCCTGCCAATAGAGGGTTATAGTGCAATACTTGCTGAAAATATTGAAGAATCAGAAACAGTGTTGCAAAATGCATACCGCAGATAACTGCCATCACAGCTAATCCTCCGCGCCGTGGTTTTGGTTTCAGTATCCTGAGTTTTAATAAAGGCTCTGCTATTTTAGATTCTATCCGGACAAAAAGTGTAAAGAGTAGGGCAGCGCTGAAAAAACTACTTAAGGTGATGAGTGACGTCCATCCATTTTCACCTGTGCTGATAAAGCCAAATACCAGGGCTGTAGAGCCAAAAGCCCCGGTTAGCGCGCCAAATAAATCTAATTTCCCTTTTACCTTGATGGTTTCCGGAACTATGAAAGGGATTGCTGTGAAAGCCAGCGCACCAATAGGCACATTAATAAGTAGCGACCATCTCCAGGATATAAACGCTGTTAATGCCCCACCCAAAATCAGCCCTACTGATGCACCTATAGACGATACAGCAATAAAAAGAGAGAGTCCTCGGTTCTTCTCTTCCTCGTTTCTGGCCATAATCGTAACGAGTGCCAGAACACTCGGGGCAGCCATGGCTGAACCAATCCCCTGAAATACACGAGCTATAATTAGTATGGAGGGTGACAATGCCAGTCCTCCTGTAAAAGAAGCGAGTACAAAAATGGCAAGCCCAATTTGAAAGGCTTTTACCTGGCCTATCAGATCACCTAATCGACCTCCTAAAAGTAGCATCCCACCAAATGCTAACCCAAAAGCATTGGGTATCCAGGATAAGTTAGCAGAATTCAAGCCCAGATCAGCCTGAATATCGTTAAGTGAAACAACTACGATCAGAAAGTCCATTGCCAGCATTAACTGCACGCTAAGTATAACAACTAAAGCCGTTTTTCTGTGGATTAAAGTAACGGGCATAATTTAGTAGCCTACACCTCTAACGCCACCCGATGCCCTGATTGATTCGCCGGTAATCCAATGCGCATCATCAGAGGCAAGGAATATAGCAAGCGGAGCGATATCTTCTGGCTCACCAAATCTGCCCAGTGGTGTTCCTGCGATTAGTTTTTCACCAAATTCGCCATCAAAATTTCCTGCGGTTGCGGGAGTATTTGTATGTCCGGGTAGTATAGCGTTTACCCTGATTTTACGCGGACCTAATTCTCTGGCCAGTGCTAGCGTAATGGTGTCCACAGCTCCTTTAGTGGCTGCATATACGCTTGATGCGAGATATGGGTCGGTGCTCAGGATCGAACTGATATTGATAATGCTGCCACCCTGGTCGCTCATATGTTTTACAGCCTGTTGCGATGCCAGCAGGTATCCCAATACGTTCAAATTAAATTGTTTATGAAAAGCTTCTTCTGTTAGATCTTCGATCATCTCGAAGACCGCAAGACCTGCATTATTTACCAGAATATCAATTGCTCCAAATTCCGATTTAGCCTCATCAAATAATCGTTTCACATCAGCCGAGTTACTCATATCTGCCTGAACAGCCATAGCTTTACCGCCTTGTGATTGTATTTCGCTGACCACTTTGCCGGCATCACCTGCACCCGAAGCGTAGTTGACAACAACCGAAGCCCCGGCTATACCTAATGCTTTTGCAATTCCAGCTCCAATACCTTTTGATGCGCCTGTTACAATAGCTACTTTATTTTTTAATTTAGTTTCCATCTTATTTTTTAATTAAATGATGGATCAAAAGTAAATTAAAGTAACTTTACTTTTGATATGGGTTTCCCTTAGTATAGTGTGTACCCAAAATGTGATCATATGGAAATGACAAAAAATGAGATGAATGTTGCAGAGGAAGTAGATTGTTCTCCAACGCTTTTAGCCATACAGGATGCGCTTGACCTGATCAGCGGTAAATGGAAAATCAAAGTGATCAGTGTGCTGCTTTTTGGTAAAAAAAACTTTAGCGATCTGCAGCGTAAGATTGACGGTCTGGGTGCTAAAATGCTCTCTAAAGAATTGCAGGATCTGGAAATTAACGGGCTCATCACCAGAACAGTAAATGCCACAAAGCCGATAACGGTGAGTTATGAACTTACTGACTACGGACATACGCTAGAGCCTGTAATTACGGTGCTGGCCGATTGGGGAACAACACACCGGCACAAGATCACAGGACGTTAGTTTTTTTATTTGTTAACCCTATTCCTTGCTGCCAGAATAGCTGGCGTATTGTTCGATGTCCATTTTTTCATCATCGCAATAACAGGTATCAGTGTTTCGCCAAGGGTGGTCAATGCGTATTCTACCTTGGGAGGAATCTGCGGATAGACCTTTCTGCTAATCAACCCATCTGTTTCTAAACTTTTTTGCGTTGTCGATTCTGTCGACAGATCAAGGATTAAGCAATTTGTGGAGGCTTTCTTTAGATTTGCTATGCCAAGTTCACGCCATATGATGCCATACAGGTATTTTTTGTCTTAGGCATGAGAATTACGCCATTTTGTGATGTATGTTTGTTGGCGAAGACAATAGGCCAATGTCAAATGAGATCAACTAACAGAATAATTGCACAAATTAAAATCAGAAATTATGGAGATAAAATGAATAAAATTAACTACCCACTTCAAACTGCAAGCTACTTAAATACTTGTACAAGCCCTGTTCACTGCTGATCAATTCCTGATGAGTGCCAGATTCAATAATCTGCCCTTTCTCTAATACAATGATCTTGTCTGCCTCACGAATGGTAGACAACCGGTGTGCGATAATGATGGAAGTACGGCCCTTCATTAATTCTTCCAGGGCTTCCTGTACCAAACGTTCCGATTCAGAGTCCAGCGAAGAAGTGGCCTCATCCAAAATTAATATGGAAGGGTTCTTCAGCAAAGCGCGGGCAATCGCAATACGCTGGCGTTGCCCACCTGATAGCTTTACACCACGTTCTCCAACCACAGTATTATAAGATTCAGGAAAGGAAGTGATAAACTGATGTGCATTTGCCCTTTGTGCAGCTTGTATAATTTCCTCTTTGGTCGCGCTTAACTTGCCGTAAGCGATGTTTTCAAGTATCGTGCCGCCAAATAACATGACATCCTGAGGAACAATCGCTACCTGGTTCCTAATGTCGGTCAGGGAATATTCACCGGCTGCTTTGCCATCAAACAATATTTCGCCGCTTTGCGGATGGTAAAACTGTAAGATCAATCCGGCAGTGGTAGATTTTCCTGATCCACTGGGACCAACGATAGCCACCTTCTGACCGGCTATGGCCTCAAAGGAAACATTCTTTAATACTTCTATATCAGGCCGTGATGGATAAGCGAAATTGACGTTATTGAATGATAAGTTTCCTTCAATTTTTTGTTGAACCAGGTTCTCGTCCTCATTGATGGATATGTCTTCACCCTGTTCTGCCAATATTTCCAGCACTCTTTCACTGGCACCAACGGTTTTTTGGACGTTGGCAAACAGCTCTGGAAAACTGCCGAGCGCGCTTCCTAAAAACATCGCATAAAGGGAAAATTTCAGTAATTCGCCAAAGGTGATTTCATGCTGACTCACCAGAACACAACCATAGCCAACCACTGCCAGGATACCACCGAAAACGCAAAGCACAATAAAGGAGACAAACATACCTCTGAATTTTGCACCTTTAATGGCGATATTAGCTACCTCACGGATGGTATTACTGTAACGATTGGCTTCGAATGATTCGTTTACAAAAGCTTTTACATTGGCTATGCCCAGCAAGGTTTCTTCCACTATGGTATTGGATTCTGCCATTTTATCCTGTGCTTGGCGTGAAATTTTTTTGATAAACCTACCGAAGAAAACAGCAAAAATAACCATTACAGGCAAAACCAGAAGTAGGGCAAATACCAGTTTTTTTGAAATGATCGCCATAAAAACGATACCGCCGACAAATAAAATAGCCTGTCTTAACATTTCAGCAATAGTGGTAGTGAGTGTATCCTGAACCTGTGATAAATCGGCAGATATTCTGCTGTTGAGTTCTCCAACCCTGCGGTTAGAGAAAAAGTTCATCGGCAGCGTAATCAGCTTGAAGTAAGTATCACGCCTGATGTCTGCCAGGGAATGTTCTGCTACAGTAACAAACCATGATATCCTAAAAAATGATACCACTGCCTGCAATGCGAGCACGATAAAAGCTAATAACAGGATGCCTTGTATGCTGTCTGGCAAATAATTGTTGCTATGTTTTCCTTGTGCTGTATCAATGAGCGCACCGATGAATGAGGGAAAAGCGAGTCCAACAAGACTTGATAAAAACAGAAAGAATAATGCTGCGATAAATTTAACGCGATATGGTTTTAAATAGGCTAGCAAACGCGCTACATGAGTTAATGTCTCCTTGTTAATCTTTGCTTTTGATAATTCAATGCCTGATGCGTTGCCGCTGTTTAATCGTTCTCTTGCCATTATTTTGTTTAGTATACGGCAATCAAAACCGCAATTTGTATAAATCTATGATTTTTGCTTTTTACAGCTAATGCTTTGACTAGCCCTGATCATCATAGTGAAGACGAATCAGAATGAAAAAAACTTTAAATTTTTATAAATATCTATGCTTTTAATTGAAATCTGGTATAAACTTGGTAATAGACAAATTATAGCTTTACTTTACTTCTGCTCTTGCTTCATGGGGGCTTAACGGCCTCTTGATGGGGTGTTAATGCGGGGTTTTGCGCTTATTTAAGGTCACTTAAACCCGCTATTAGTGCCGTTCGAAAACAAAATAAAACCAAACTCAAATCAGGTTAAAACCAGCCTTCCTGGCAAAGGACGATGATTTTGCTTAGAAAACTGGCATCTTACAAATCTTCTCCGTAGGAAATTGTTAACATTATATTAAGTTGTTAGAAGATTTAGCATATTTAGCTGCGTTTTATTAATTTGCACTCCTATCTAAGCTAACCTCTATGAAAATTTATAAGTTCTGTATTACCGGGCTGTTTGCCTGTCTTTTTTCTGTCTCATCAAGCTATGCTCAATTTGGAGATCTGGGTAAAAAGCTTTTCGATAAGGGCACCGACATGGTAGGGAATGGCTCTCTTAACAGGTTATTGAAACAACCTCAGGCTATCAGTACCAGCTTTAAGGACGTTGATAAAACAGGTTCAAAGCCACCTTCATTTACAGACGGACAAAAAGCTCAACCGCTCTATCTGCTTCCAAAGGCTGCAAATGGTGGATACAAACTTTGTGCAGGTTTTTTTGAAATGACAAATAAAAGTTACTGTCTGCACGCAGGTACCCGTGGACCAAGTAAAGGCGATGGTTATATGCTGGCTCCTGTTTTGGGGCCAAAAAAAGATGTGGTGATTAGGATACTTAAGAGTGCGGAGCAGCACGCAAATGTACAACAACGTGATATCCAGGTTTTGTTATGGGCTATTATCTCCCGTACAAAATTTGCAGACATGAATACAAATATCAAATTAACAGCAAGCACCCTGTTATCACCTCAGGAACTGTTAATGCTGCAAGGTGGTGCATTGGGCGTCTTACCTGCAAACCTGGTGGAGAAGGCGAAAGGGCAACTTCCAAATAGCTTGCAAAGTGTTTTCGAAGCAGAGAACTCCATCCGAAGATTGGCCGCATCAGGTTCTTCCTCATATGAGGATATGGAGAAGTACGCAATTTTAGCCGGACTTGCTCCTCAGCCTGATCCTGATGTGCCAGCGGGTATCTGGTCTCTACATCCTGATGGATACTATATTCGTTTCCTGCCACAAGGATATTCAGTTACCAGGGTGCAGATATATGTTCCTAAAGAACTGATGAACACCCAAACCAATCTGGTTTATGATGGCACAAATGGAATAGCCTGCCCAGCAAATGTAGGCGCTCAACGTCTTGCCCAGACAAATGAACCTTTAAATCCAGATTACTCCAAGAAATTAGCTACTATCTGTTATCCAAAATAATTTTTATCTGCTTCGTTCACCCTTTAATTTACGCTCATACTCATCCAGACTCTTATCCAAATCCTGCCCTTTATTGTGTATGCCTTCACAAAATGCTTTACAGGCTGCAGGATTTTTGCTGTCGTCACATTGCGTTTCGCAGTTATTGAGGGTATTGCGGGGCAATATGCTATACATATGCGTAACTGTAAAACCTATAGCTACAAAGGTAGCTAACACGGCGGCGAAAAACCGGATGGGAAATTTGTTATCCTGCACTAAAGGCGTTGCCGGAGGAGTATTAAAGGGAAATATAAATTTGATCCTGTCATAATTCCAGCATAAAAGGTACACACAGGCAATCACCATTAACGGAGCTGTGAGCAATGATCCTTCAAACCTGACGGCAAACGATAAAATGCAGATATTTAAAATAATCGGTAGGTATAGTAATACGCCTAATACTACAGTTCGGGGTATAAGCAGTAAGATGGCAGCTAATATTTGGGCGTAGCCAATAAAAGTATAATAATAGCCTGTATGGTGTAAGGCTTCCAAATAATGGCCCATAGGCTGATTATTGTGCAGATCAGTGAAGCGTTCGCCTATTATCTTTACATATCCTGGAGGGAGAAATCCTGCAACAAGCGCCAGACGCGTGAATGTCGTAAAATAACGCATCCATTTGTTGCCTCTTACTTCTGCATGCCAGGTATCTAATCTATCTGATAAGTTCATATTTTAACTACTTAGTGTACACAACATCGAGGTGATTGGTTAATCACAAACTTTGAGATCCACCATCAACAGATCCTTTTTTCTCCATTTAACCCAGCCCTGAGCAGGAGCAAACTTACTTTCCTCACCGCCGCAATCAGCAGATGACTTTATTTTAATCTGGTCGTCATCCATATCCCTTACATCAAATACGAGATTTTGACCACCATTGGGCGCATTTGCTAATGGGTTGCATGGTTTGAGCGCAATCGACTTCTTTTTGAGATATATTCCCCAGCTTTGATAACTGTATTTTACGTCCGTTTTTTTTACTTTTTTCTTTTCACCGTTGGCATAGATAAACAAGTAATCCTTGCTGGCAGATTCTTCCTCCGCATCAAAATCAAAAGCTGCAAAATCCAACTCCGGTATTACCTTTCTAGCCACCAGTTTCTTTGGCATTTGAGCAGTAAAAAAAGTCTGATCTTCATTTAACACGATATATCCAAATACAGCATCGTCTTCATCATAAATGTCTAAACGATCGTTTACTTGCAACTCAAATGAGATCACACCTTTTCCACGGATTTTATCTTCGGTATACGAACTGAATCCATCTTTAGCATAGAGCAGCTTTTCCTCGTTGCCGCAATCCTTTTGCACCTTTGTGGCTATGGTAGTTGGTTCAGTAAGCACAGGCTGCACTTGCTTTGTTGTTTCAATGCAAGCTCCGAACGAGATAATAACCGTCAATAAAAATATTGCTTCGTTTTTGAGCTTTCTCATTTGAGATAAAAATAATTAATTAAAGGGGATTTAATACATATATGTCCTGAACATATTTATTGACCACCGGTAATTCCAGAGAAAACATCAAATTTTAATCCTCCCTTTCTCTTCATCAGCTCCTGAAGGTCTGGTATTGGGCGCTTTAATCTCCTTCCGACCGAAATTGTATTTCAAACTGATGTTAAACTGCCGACTTTCATATCCGCCGTTACCTTTAATCTGTAGTCCGCCGTACCGGGAAGTACCAGACCAGTTACCGGTATAAAGAATATCTGATACCGCCATTTTCAGACTGAACCTGTTTTTCGCAAACGTTTTCTGCATCGCTAGGTCGAGTGAACCGATGCTATTGGTTTTGTAACTGCCAGACCAGACCGAGGGACTACTGTACCAGCCAGACACTTCTGCACTGTAACCCCTGGGCAACGTAAAGGAATTGGACGCGTAAATACTAAGGGTGTTCCGGGTAATTGGGATAAACTTAGCATTCAACGACTTATAAAAGCTCCGGAAAGCGTTTATGCTTGTATAAATGGTCCACCATTTAGTAACATTCACCGGATAACTTACGCCGACATTAATAACTTGCTGGTTAGCAATATTCTGTGGGGAGATGAAATTACGGTTATTACCAATAGTATCAGTGATTTGTGCAAAGAAGTCGCTGATAAAACTATAGGAAAGCGAAGTAGTTAACGTGTAATTATAAGTATTGCTCAATTTTAGCACCTGGGTGTATTGCGGTTTTAGAAAGGGATTACCTTTACTAAAAGACAACTCGTCTATGTTGTATTCAAATGGATTAAGTGAGCGGTAATCCGGACGGTCTACGCGGCGGCTGTAACTTAAGGTAAGATTATCTTTCGCATTCAACGAGTAGGTAATACCGCTACTGGGGAAGAGATTGGTGTAGTCACGCTTTACACTATTGTCCTGATTTTGCTGCAGACTGCTCAATTCGCCATCGGATATAGTTTGTTCTGCACGCAGGCCTATGGTCACACTTATTTTTTTCCAGCTTCGGCTGAGATTAAAATAAGCGGCATGGATATCTTCTGCATAGGTAAAGACATTACTGCGATCCTGACGGAACACTCCGGCGGAGTAATAATCAAAAACATTGTCGGTTCTTACCTGCGAGGATTTGAGCCCTATGGCCAGTTTGGCTTTTCCTACCAACTGGCTATAATCTGCTTTCAATGAAAAAAGATGAATATCAACTGGGCTAAACATTTGGTAACTGGTTTCACTTTGTGTGAAGCCCTCACTGGAATAAACATTAGACTGTGTCTGACTGCGATCGGACTGGAAATATCCATAATCCCCGTCAAGGGTAAGCTCATAGCCTTTTGGCCTCTGATAATGATAATTGATGTTTGCTGACAGATTTTTACTGTTCAGGCTGGAGAATCCGCTCGCAAGCAAGAGCTGCTGTTCAATCCCACTTAATCTGATTGGTGTGCGTGAATTATTATGATCATCAGCATCTCTGAAAACCCCATTCACTAATAAACCTAAGGTGCTGTTTTTGTTAAGGTTGTAGTCCATTCCTGCACGGACATTATGACTGTAATCTTCAACGATGTCATAGGAACGGTTATCATATTCGTAACCGTTTTGAATTCTGTTAAGATTCAGGTAGCTGCGGTTTTTATTAAAGCTATTGCTGTAACTGCTAAATAAGCTCAGCTTTTCCATACGGTTGTTTAGCGTAAAAGCACTGTTGTATTTGCTGTAACAACCAATTGCATAACCGAGCTGGGCTGATCCGTTTGTTCCGGAATTTTTGTTTTTGATCAGCCGGATATTAATGATACCGGCACTGCCTGCTGCATCATATTTTGATGAAGGCTGAGTGATGATCTCAAGCGTCCCAACGTCTGACGATTGTATTGCTTTCAAATAATTCGTTAAATCATCTCCACTTAATATAGACCGTTTCCCATCAATAAAGATACTGACCCCGGTTTTCCCTTCTAAAATAAGGTTATTCTGATTGTCTACCATAACACCCGGGGCTTTGCGAAGTAAATCAAAGGCGGAAAGACCTGTTGCCGTTAACAGGTTTTGAACATTCAGCACAGTTTTATCTGGTAGTACGTCTATTAACCGCTTTTTTCCTACAATGCTTACATCGTCAAGCTTGCTGCTGCGCTGAAAGAGTATGATTTTTGGTAGATCAAGATCGGCGCTAAGCGTATAAATTGGCGACCGGTGAGTTTGATAGCCGATGCCGGAGCAGATTAGATAATATTTGCCTTTACCAATGCCGGGCAAAATGAATTTTCCGTAGCTATCTGCAATAGCGGTCTTCATGATGACTGAGTCAGAACTACGGTACAGTGTGAGCGTTACTGAAGGAACATTAACAGTTCCGCTTATCTCAAATGTTTGTGCATTTATTTTTCCGGTAAATAGTATCAGCACGATCAGGAGTTTTTTCATAACGCAATTTGCACCTTGCAGTAGCCCTATGAAAGCGGTATCCGACGGGTTACGATATAGTTCGGTCATTGACAGCTATGCAAGTCAGCGGTTTATTTGGGCACTCGTCGAAATTCCTTGAATTATCTCTTGTATTCTTGCTAGTTTAGTTCTCTGAACTATGAAAGGCAAATCAAAGGATAAATTAATTGGAGTTAGTACCTGGGAAATTGTATTTTATATTAGTTTTTTTGTTTTCTCTGCCTCCTTTTATTATACAGCGCTCTGGTTAAATCATGGTGGTTTACACCTGAAAAATGATCCCTTTTTTAACTTCAGGGGATTTCTAAATTGGGGTGGAATCGACTATTTTCTTAAATTGTTGTTGAGTATCCCTGTCTGGTGGCTTATTTTCGTTAAACTGCGCAGGGT
>Ga0247809_1000273_pt1 | contig 26552 bp, 30 predicted proteins | sample UWRJL104311B1_FD_180951 | JGI IMG/M metagenome (GOLD analysis project Ga0247809, IMG submission 180951) | Plant litter microbial communities from Arlington Agricultural Research Station in Wisconsin, United States - UWRJ-L104-311B-1 | ecosystem: Environmental > Terrestrial > Plant litter >...
ACCTCACCCACGGCATGAAGCTCAACTTCTCGGGCAAGCTCTACGAGGCGCACGCCTACGGCGTCGACCCCGACACCTTCCTCGTCGACATGGACGTCGTGCGCCAGAAGGCACTCGAGACCCGCCCGCACGTGCTCATCGCCGGGTGGAGCGCCTACCCGCGCCAGCTCGACTTCGAGGCATTCCGCGCGATCGCCGACGAGGTCGGCGCCAAGCTCTGGGTCGACATGGCCCACTTCGCCGGACTCGTCGCCGCCGGACTGCACCCGAACCCCGTGCCCTTCGCCGACGTGACCTCGTCGACCGTGCACAAGACCATCGGCGGGCCGCGATCGGGCTTCATCCTGAACAACGACCTCGACATCCAGAAGAAGATCAACTCCAACGTCTTCCCCGGCCAGCAGGGCGGGCCGCTCATGCACGTGATCGCCGCGAAGGCCACCGCGTTCAAGCTCGCCGCCGAGCCCGAGTTCAAAGACCGCCAGGAGCGCACCATCCGCGGCGCCCAGATCCTCGCCGAGCGCCTCACCGCCGCCGACGCCACCGCGGCCGGCATCGACGTCCTCACCGGCGGCACCGACGTGCACCTCGTGCTCGTCGACCTGCGCAGCGCCGCGATCCACGGCCAGGAGGCCGAAGACATCCTGCACTCGGTCGGCATCACCGTGAACCGCAACGCGGTGCCGTTCGACCCGCGCCCACCGATGACCCCGTCGGGCGTGCGCATCGGTACCCCCGCGCTGGCCACCCGCGGCTTCGGCGACGAAGAATTCACCGAGGTCGCCGACATCATCGCGACGGCCCTCAAGCCCACCCCGGATGTCGCGGCCCTCCGTCAGCGCGTGCTGAAGCTCACCGACGGCTTCCCGCTCTACGAGGGCCTCACCAGCCCCGGAACCTGGGCGTAACACCTCTCTCCGCCCTTCGACAGGCTCAGGGACCGCACGGTCGTTGAGCCTGTCGAAGCGTCTCGACGACTCGAAGGACGAACGAATGACCGCAGTAACCCTCGACGGCGTCGCCACCGCGACCGCCATCAAGAACGAGCTCAAGGCGCGCATCGAGGCGCTCAAGGAACGCGGCATCCACCCGGGTCTCGGCACCCTGCTCGTGGGGAGCGACCCGGGCTCGCTGTCGTATGTCGCGGGCAAGCACCGCGACTGCGCGGAGGTCGGCATCGAGTCGATCCGCGTCGACCTGCCCGAGACGGCGACGGCCGAAGAAGTGCGCGCCGCGATCATCGGGCTGAACGAGAACCCCGCGGTGACCGGCTACATCATCCAGCTGCCGTTGCCGACCGGTCTCGACGAGAACGCGATGCTCGAGCTGATGGACCCCGCGAAGGACGCCGACGGACTGCACCCGACGAACCTCGGGCGCCTCGTGCTCGGCGTCTCGGGCGAGCTCGACTCCCCGCTGCCGTGCACGCCCGCCGGCATCGTCGAGATGCTCGGCCGCTACGGCGTGCCGATCCCGGGCGCGCACGTCGTCGTGATCGGCCGCGGGCTCACGGTCGGCCGCCCGCTCGGGCTGCTGCTCACCCGCAAGGGCCTCGACGCCACGGTCACCCTGACCCACTCGCGCACGGTCGACCTCGAGAGCTACGTGCGCCAGGCCGACATCGTCGTGGCCGCCGTCGGCGTCGCCGGCCTCGTGCAGCCGGACTGGGTGAAGCCCGGCGCCGCGGTGCTCGACGTCGGCATCACCCGGGTCGTGAACCCCGAGACCGGCAAGGCGCGCCTCGTCGGCGACGTCGACCCGGCGGTCGCCGAGGTGGCCGGGTTCCTCTCCCCGGTTCCGGGCGGGGTCGGGCCGATGACCCGGGCGATGCTGCTCGTCAACGTCGTGCAGGCTGCGGAACGCCTTGCCTGAGCATCCGGCCGTCGTCCGGGTCGAGGCGGCGCTCGCCGAGGCCGGCGTCGTGACGCAGGTGGTGTGGCTCGACGGCGCGGCGAAGACGGCCGCCGAGGCCGCTGCGGCGCTCGGTATCGAGGTGGGCGCGATCGCGAACTCGCTCGTGTTTTTGCTCGACGGCGAACCGGTGCTCGTGATGACCTCCGGCTCGCACCGGGTCGACACCGCGTGGCTCGGCGAACGCGTCGGCGGCACCTTCTCGCGCGCGGACGCCGCGACGGTGAAGGATGCCACGGGCCAGGTGATCGGCGGAATCGCCCCCGTAGGGCACCCCGCGCCGCTGCGCACATTCGTCGACGTCGCCCTCGCCGGGTACCCGGAGATCTGGGCCGCGGCGGGGCACGCGCACACCGTCTTCCCGCTGTCGTACGCGCAGCTCGTCGGCATCACCTCGGGCGTCGAGACACCGGTCGTGCCACCCGCCGCGGTCGAGCCGGACGCTACAGTGGACGCATGACCTTCTCGAGTGGCAAGTTTCTCGTCGGCCTCGCGGCAGTGCTCGCGGTCGTCCTCGCGGCGGGATTCATCGCCGTCGCGATCTTCGACGTCAACCTCTTCGGCGCCGCGCGCTAGCCTTCTTGCCGACGGACGCCGGTCGGGTAGCGCCCCCGCGCTTCCTGCTGGTTGAGTAGCGCCCTCTAGGGCGCGTATCGAAACCCCGCCGCCCCACCATCCCGCCGTTTCGCAACTCAGGCAGGACGGTCGGATGCCGCGGCCCGACCCGCGCGATTCCGCGGGTGCGGACGCCCGCCCGAGTCTCCCTGCCTGAGTTGCGCGAACAGCCCGCCGAGTGCATGCCGCGTTCGTCATTCAGCACGGATTCCCCGCGCCGGCCGGGCTGCTGCCGTCGCGCTGCGGGCTCGGGCGCGGCAGAGGCCGCGGCATCCTGAACCGCGAACGCCGCGGCCGGCACACACCCGGCCGTGGTGTCTCGCAACTCAGGCAGGACGGTCGGATGCCGCGGCCCGACTCGCGCGATTCCGCGGGTGTGGGCGCCCGGCCGAGTCGCCCTGCCTGAGTTGCGCGAACACTGCCGGGTTTCGATACGTCGCTGGCGCTCCTACTCAACCAGCAGACGTCGCTGGCGCGAACTGCTCAACCAGCGGCAGTAGGCCCGGGTCAGCTCTCGCGGGTCGCGCCGTTCGCCGCGCTCACCGTGAAGGTGACGGGCTGGCCGAAGCCGTGCTCGGCGAACGCGCCGTCGATCGCGACCTGGAGGCGCGAGACCGAGCCGCTCGGGATGAGGGCGATCGCGGCACCGCCGAATCCGCCTCCCGTCATGCGTGCGCCGATGGCTCCGTTGGCGAGAGCGGTCTCGACCGCGAGGTCGAGCTCGGGCACGCTGATCTCGAAGTCGTCGCGCATTGACCGGTGCGAGGCATCCATGAGTTCGCCGATGGCCGTCGGTCCCTGCTCGCGCAGGGTGCGCACGGTGTCGAGCACGCGCTGGTCTTCGGTGACGACATGGCGCACGCGGCGGAACGTCTCGTCGTCGAGCAGCTCCTGCGCGCGTGGCAGGTCGTCGACGGTGAGGTCGCGCAGCGCCGGCACGCCCATGACCCGCGCACCCTCTTCGCACGACGCCCGGCGCGACGCATAGCCGCCGGTCGAGTGCGAGTGGCTCACGCCCGTGTCGATGATGAGCAGCTCGAGCCCGGCGGCGGCGAACCCGAGGTCGACCACCTGGGCCTCGAGCGAGCGGCAGTCGAGGAAGACGGCGGAGTCTTGCTCGCCGAGCAGCGACGCCGACTGGTCCATGATGCCGGTCGGGGCGCCGACGGCCTTGTTCTCGGCGAGCTGGCCGATCTTCGCGAGCGTCGGGCGGTCGAAGCCGAGCTGCCAGACGTCGTTGAGCGCGAGCGCCACGGCGCTCTCGATCGCCGCGCTCGACGAGAGGCCGGCGCCCACGGGCACGACCGAGTCGATGAAGATGTCGACGCCGGGGAGGCCGGCGAGGTCGGCTCCGAACTGGCCAATCGCCCACGCGACGCCGAACGGGTACGCCGACCATCCGCCGAGCACCTCGGGGGAGAGGTCGGCGATCTGGATCTCGGCGACCTCGTCGGCGAACGACGATGCGATGCGCAGCACCGCGTCGTCGCGCAGTCCGAGCGCGAGCACGGTGCGCTTGTTGATCGCGAAGGGCAGCACGAAGCCCTCGTTGTAGTCGGTGTGCTCGCCGATGAGGTTGACGCGTCCCGGCGCCGACCAGACGCCCTGCGGCTCGTAGCCGAAGAGCTCGGTGAAGTCGGCTCTCACGTCGTCGCGGATGTCGCTCATACTCGGCTGATTCCTTCTCTGATGAATGCTGCTGTTGCTTCGGGGGTGACGTCGCCGATCCAGGCGCCCATGGCGGCCTCGGAGCCCGCGAGGTACTTGAGTTTGTTCTCCGCGCGTCGCGGAGACGTGACCTGCAACATTAGACGGATGTCGTCGCGTGCGACGTTCACCGGCGCCTGGTGCCAGGCCGCGATGTAGGGCGTCGGAGTGGAGTAGAGCTCGTCGATGCCGCGCAGCAGCTTCAGGTAGAGACCCGCGAGCTCGTCGCGCTCTTCGTCGTTCGTCGCCGCGAAGTCGGGCACGTGACGATGCGGCAGCATGTGCACCTCGACGGGCCAGCGTGCCGCGAACGGCACGAAGGCGGTCCAGTGCTTGCCGCTCAGCACGACGCGCTCCGACGCCCGCTCCGACTCGAGGATCGATTCGAACAGGTTCTCGCCGGGGTTGCTCTCCCCGAAGGTCGCGATCGACTCGACGAGGCGCTTCGTGCGTGGCGTGACGTAGGGGTAGGAGTAGATCTGGCCGTGCGGGTGCAGCAGCGTGACGCCGATGGCCTCGCCGCGGTTCTCGAATGGGAAGACCTGCTGGATGCCGGGCATCGCCGAGAGGGCGGCTGTGCGGTCGGCCCACGCCTCGATCACGGTGCGGGCGCGCGATTCGGTCTGGCTGCCGAACGAGCCCTCGTGCTCCGGGCTGAAGCAGACGACCTCGCAGCGGCCGATCGACGGCAGGGTGCGCCCGAGGCCGATCTCGTCGAGCTGCTCGAGGGTGAACTCGGCGCCGAGCTGCGGCCCGAACGACGGCGAGCGGTTCTCGAAGACCGCGACGTCGTAGTTGCTCGGCACCTCCGAGGGGTTGTTCGGGGTGGTCGGCGCGAGGGGATCCTGGTCGGCCGGCGGCAGGAAGACGCGGTTCTGACGGGCCGAGGCGATCGAGATCCACTCGCCGGTCAGCACGTCCTGGCGCATCGTGGCCGTCTGCGGCCGGGGGTCGAGGTGCCGGGCGTCGGCGGTGCGCTCTGCCCCGAGCGACGTGTCGGCGTCGTCGAAGTAGATGAGCTCCCGCCCGTCGGCGAGGATGGTCGGGCGCTTCACGATCGACGAATCTGTCATGCTATTACGATAACGAAAGTTGCCCTTTTCTTCTCGTAAGCAATCGCAAGGAGCAAACGACGATGGCGGACGACTCGGCGCCCACGGTCCTGCGCCGTGAGCGCCTGCTGCAGGAGATCGTCGACCGCGGGTTCCTGCGGGTGGCCGACGCGAGCGTCGAGCTCGGGGTGAGCGCGGTCACGGTGCGCTCCGACCTCACCGCCCTCGAGATCGCGGGAAGCATCGTTCGCGTGCACGGGGGTGCGATGCCCCGCGGTGCCGGTTCGGCCGGCGAATCGTCGTTCGAGTCGTCGCTCTCGCACGAGGCATCCGCGAAGCTCGCGATCGGCAGGCGCGCCGCCGCGATGGTGTCGTCGGGGCAGAGCGTGTTGCTCGACGTGGGCACGACGGCGCTCGCCGTGGCTCACGCGCTCGCCCGGCGCACCGACCTCAGCGACGTGCTCGTCGTCACCAACGGACTGTCGATAGCGCTCGCGCTCGAACCCGGGATGCCGCGGCTCACGGTCGTCGTGACCGGGGGCACGCTGCGCCCGCTGCAGCACTCCCTCGTGAACCCGTTCGCCTCCGCCTTCCTCGAGAGCCTGCACGGCGACATCGCCTTCATCGGCTGCAACGGGGTCGACCCCGAGGTGGGTGTGACCAACGTGAACCTGCCCGAGGCCGAGGTGAAGCGACGCATGATGCAGTCGGCCGCGCGCCGGGTGCTGGTCGCCGACGCGTCGAAGCTCGGCAGCAGGCGGCTCGGCAACGTGGGGCCGCTCTCCGACTTCGAGGCACTCGTGACCGCGGGTGGGCCGGATGCCGGGATCGTCGAGCGGCTCAGGGCCGCCGGTCTCGACGTGATCGACGCCGACGCGGCGGGCGCCGGTGCGGCGATAGGCTGATGAAATGCGAGCCCCCACCGGAGAACAATTCGTCCTGACCCGCGCGACCGCGACGGGAACGTCGACCGCCATCATCACCGAGGTCGCGGCGGGACTGCGCACCTTCCAGATCGACGGCGTCGACCTGACCGAGCCCTACCCGGCCGGCAAGACCCCGCCGTTCGGCGACGGTATCGTGCTCGTGCCGTGGCCCAACCGGGTCGAAGACGGCATCTGGACGCTCGACGGCAAACGCCAGCACCTCGACATCACCGAGCCGGCCAGGCACAACGCGATCCACGGCCTGCTGCGGTCGACCGCCTACCGCGTGACCGAGCAGTCCGAGACATCCGTCACCCTCGCCGCCACCGTCTACCCGCAGCACGGGTACCCGTTCATGATCGACTCGACCGTGACCTACGAGCTCGTCGCCGACGGGCTCTCGGTGACCCACGGCTTCCGCAACGTGTCGGCGACCAAGGCGCCCGTCGCGGTCGGCACACACCCCTTCTTCCGCATCGGCGACGTGCCGACAGAAGACCTCGTGCTCCGGCTGTCGGCGTCGACCCGCTTCGAGACCGACGACCGGCTCATCCCCGTGGCCGAGAACGCCGTCGAGGGCACGAAGTACGACCTGCGCGAGGGCGTGCGCGTCGGCGACCTCTACCTCGACGACGCGTTCGGCGGCGTCGAGCCGACCGGCGGCGAGACCGTCAGCTCGCTCACCGCGCCCGACGGACGCCGCGTCGAGATGTGGCAAGACGACCAGCACCCCTACGTGCAGGTGTTCACCACCCGCAAGTTCCCGAAAGACGGGGGACTCGGCCTCGCCGTGGCGATCGAACCGATGACCGCCGCGCCGAACGCGCTGAACACGGGCCTCGGGCTCAAGTGGCTCGAGCCCGACGAGCACTGGGTCGTGCGCTGGGGCATCCGCTACTCTGGATGACAACGAAGGGGAGTAGTTCCCTCGGCCGGGTAGCCCCGGCCATGGCGCGAGACATCGACATACTGGTTCGTCACGACGACGCACCCGGTGCTCCACCTCGGTGACGCGAGTCACCAGGCGAACGAGACCTTCGGTCAGAGACATGACTGGCCGAGGTTTTTCGTACCCGAAATGCGCCGGCCGGCCCTAGCCGAAGGACCGCACGTGGAACCCCGCACCCCATCCTCCATCCGCCGATGGCGCAAGTACCTCGCCGACGAACGGGCCGAGGCGGCCGTCTACCGCGATCTCGCCGGGCGACGCACCGGCGAGGAACGCGACATCCTGCTCGCGCTCGCCGACGCCGAGGCCCGGCACGAGAAGCACTGGCTCGACCTGCTCGGCCCTGACGTGGGGCGCGCGCAGAACGGCGACATCCGCACCCGCGCGCTCGGCTGGCTGGCCCGCCGTTTCGGCTCCGTCTTCGTGCTCGCGCTCGCGCAACGGGCCGAGGCCCGCTCGCCGTACGAGGCCGACGTCGACGCGACCCCGGCCATGGCCGCCGACGAACGCATCCACGAGGAGGTCGTGCGCGGCCTCGCCACCCGCGGGCGCAACCGGCTGTCGGGCACGTTCCGCGCCGCCGTGTTCGGCGCGAACGACGGGCTCGTGAGCAACCTCGCCCTCGTGCTCGGCATCGGCGCCACCGGCGTCTCGACGCCGATCATCCTGGCCACGGGGCTGGCGGGCCTCTTGGCCGGCGCGCTCTCGATGGGCGCGGGCGAGTTCGTGTCGATCCGGTCGCAGAGGGAGCTGCTCGCGGCATCCAACCCCAACCCGGAGACGCGCACGGCGCTCCCGCATCTCGACGTCGACGCCAACGAACTCTCCCTCGTCTACCGGGCGCGCGGCATGGGCGAAGAGGAGGCGATCGCGTACGCCGCCGAGGTGATGCGCGACCTGAGCGTCGACCACTCGGCCGCCGACACCGTCGACGAGCACGAGGAGATCGGCTCCGCGCTGGGCGCCGCCGTCTCGAGCTTCGGCTTCTTCGCCTCGGGCGCGATCATCCCCGTGCTGCCCTACCTGTTCGGGCTGCAGGGGCTCGCGGCCGTCGTCGCGGCATCGGTGCTCGTCGGGCTCGCGCTGCTCGCGACCGGCGCCGTCACGGGCCTGCTGTCGGGCGGGCCGCCGCTCAAGCGCGCGCTGCGCCAGCTCGCGATCGGTTTCGGTGCCGCCGGGGCCACCTACCTGCTCGGCCTGCTGTTCGGGGTGAGCGCGTGATCTCGCTCGAACTCGCCCGCGCCCTGCGCGACTCCGGGCTCAGCTGGCGACCGGTGCGCGGCGACAACTTCAGCATCGACCGCATCGAGGCGGACGCGGAGATCTACACGCTGAGCGACATGACCGTCGAGGCGCACGAATTCTCGAGCGGCACGGTGCTCGGGTTCAACGGCACCACCGAGTGGGCGCTCGACTCGGTCGCGCTCGACGACGCGCTCTGGCTGCCGCGCGAAGACCAGCTGCGCGAGCTGCTCGGGGGCGCGTTCCGCTCGGTCGAGCGCATCGAGTCGACCGAGTCGATCGCGGACGTGTCGGTGGCCTCCGCCGCCTACCGCGTGGTCACGGTCGTCGACGGGGAGTCGCGCCAGGTCGAGGCGATGGATGCCGCGGACGCCTACGCCCGTGCGCTCATCGCGGTGCTCGACTCCGTCGCCGGGTGACCGGGCCCGTTCAGTTCCGGTTCCGGCAGCACGACCAGCCCCTGAGGGCTGTTCGAGGCGAGCACGAGCGCCTGCACCCATTCACGGTTGAGCACGGGCTGCTTGCTGCCGAAGAAGCGGAAGTAGAGCGGGATCGACGGGTGCAGCCAGACGGAGTTGCGGCCGCCCGAATCCGCGCGGTCGCGCCATGAGAAGGAAAAGCTCTCGCCACGCCGCAGCTTCTGCATGATGACCACGTGCAGGTGCGCCAGCAGCCTGTCGTCGAAGTCGACTTCGTTGCCGTCGTAAATCAGTGCGCCCATGATTCCCCCTCGTGTTCTGCGGTCGGGCATCGACGGGCGGGTTCGCTCGCAACGAACGGTTAGTGACGGTTCGGGTCGTTCGTAACCGATACGCGATCTTGTCTAGTGAAAGAAGGGTAACCGAGCCGCCGTCAGTTGCGTTTGTGCGATCGTATGAAATTGTGGTCGGCCGCGCATCATGCCTTCCGCTGCGCGCGTACCGCGCGGTAGGTCAGCTGCGCCGCGACGAGCACGAGCAGCGCGCCGAACAGCACGCTCGAGAGCCGGGGAGCGAGCGTCAACGCGAGCGCGGCGCCCGGGATGGCGGCGAGCGTGGCCGCCACTCCCAGCACGAGCCCCGACTTCACGTCGACGGTATCCGCCCGCCAGTTCGTGACGGTTCCGACGATGCTCGTCGGGATCATCACGGCGAGCGAGGTGCCCTTCGCGACGAGGTCGCTGATAGCGAAGACGCCGATGAACGCGGGAACCGCGATGATGCCTCCACCGATGCCGAACAGCGCGGAGAGCACGCCGATCACGAGCCCGAGGATCACGAACTCGACGGCCACGAGCGGGCTCAGCTCGATCGGGTCGCCGCGTTCGGGCGAGATGAAGAACAGGCGCACGGCGATCGCGAGCACGAACACGATGAACATCCAGCGCAGCCAGGTGAGCGAGATGCGCCGGGACAGCGCGCTGCCGAGTACCGCGCCCACCACGGCGCCGGCTGAGACGAATGCGGCGGCCACGAGGTCGACCTCGCCCGCCACGAAGTAGGTGATCGAGCCGACGATGGATGTGGGCACGATTGCGGCGAGCGACGTTGCGGCGGCGACGCGCTGGTCGAGTTTCGCGAAGGTGGTGAGCAGCGGCACCATCACGATGCCGCCCCCGATGGCGAACAGGCCGGAGAGCAGCCCGCCCACGACGCCGACCGCGATCAGGACGAGCCAGGGACGCCGGGTCATCCGCGCGCGACCTCGGCGAGGCCGTGCAGCAGCGCGCTCAGCTTCTGCACGGTCGCCCGCGATCCCGGGAGCGCGTAGTCGTCGACGAGCGCGGCCGGGTCGCGGTACGCGACGCGGGTGACACCGTGGTCGTCGCGCACCAGGATGCGCAGCGGCAGGTCGTATCCGACATCCGGATCTTCCAGCATCAGAGCGGTTCCCACCGCGGGCGAGCCGAAGACGATCACGACCTCGTCGGCGAGCGTCAGCCCGACCTCGCGCGCATTCGCGGCGTGGTCGTAGACCGCGAAGACGGTGACCCCGCGGCGGTCGAGCTCGGCGCGCAGCGAATCGACGGTCTGCTCGACGGTGGCGGGCGACTCGACGGTGTGCCAGTGCGTCATGGGTTCTCTCCTCGGTGGTGGGGGACGGTCGGGACGGGGCGCGTGACCGCGTCGTCGGCCCTGCGCAGCGACTGCTCGGCGCGGCGGGCACCGCGCCGGACGCTCGTCACCAAGACCAACGAGCGGATCGCGATGCCGAGGGTGAGGGCCGTTGTCGCGGCCGCGAGCACGACCGCCACCGCCTGCCAGCCGGGGAAGTCCGCGAGACGCAGCCACTGGATGCCGTAGGAGGCGGCGGATGACGCGGGGAACGTGAACGACCAGAAGCCGAGCGTGAACGACAGCCGTCGGTAGGTGCCGAACATGAACAGCTGCACGACGACCATGAGCACGAGCAGGCCGACGAACGCCGTCGACACCGGGTCGTCGTGCACGCCGTTCATGGCGAACCACGCCGTGCCGCCGACGGCCGGCGGGGCGACCAAGATCGCGAGGGTCGGCGTGAGCGCGTCGGGCAGAGGCGGGAAGAAGGCGAGCCGCGCGAGCAGCACCGTGACGATCACCACCCAGAAGAACACCCCGACCGCGAACGACGCGAACGCGACACCGTGCAGTCCGACGCGTGCCGTGGCGATCGAGGCGATGAACGCGCCGGCGACCGTCGGCAGCAGGTAGGCGCCGTGGAACGCCTCCGGGCTCAGGCTGCCGCGGTGCCAATGGGCGAGGATCCAACCCGCGAACGCCGCGGCGACCACGAGCGACGCGAGCGCGAGCACGGCGCCCGCCACGGGGGCGACGAGGTAGAGCTCCGCGCCGAGCAGCATCCCGACGGCGGGCACGATCGCGGCGATCGGACCCTGGGCCGGATGCCGCAACTGCCCCACGAGCGTGTCGGTGCTGTGCAGGCCGCGGCGCACGTGCGCGGCGATCAGCCACACCCAGACCACGGTCGCCACGACCCAGAGAACCGCCGAGACGTACGGGGTCCAGCCCAGGTCGCTCGACACCGTCGACCACACCACCGCCAGCCCGGTCACGCCGAAGCTGATCGCGAGCGTGTTCAGCGGTATGCGCGGGGCCTGCCGCCGCGGCGCGGTTCTGTCGCTCATCGTCGTTCTCCCTCGCGAGTGGTGTCGATGGAACGGGATGAGCCACATGGTACGCGTCGCGCGCTCGCCGCCGCAGCACCTCTTCTACACTGGCCAGATGCCAGCTGTCCCCGCGGTCGAGTCCCGTCTCGATTCCCTCGTCGACCGCACCTCGGCGCTCGCGATCCCCGGTCGACGGATCGTCATCGGCATCGCCGGCAGCCCCGGCGCCGGTAAGACGACGCTCGCGAAGCAGCTGGTGGCGCGCATCAACGGAGCGTCGGATGCCACGCCGGCGGTCTACCTGCCGATGGACGGGTTCCACCTCGCCAACGCCACGCTCGACCGGCTCGGCCTCCGCGACCGCAAGGGCGCCATCGAGACCTTCGACGGCTGGGGATTCGTGGCGCTGCTCGAGCGGGTGCGCACCGAGCTCGACCACCCGGTCTTTGCGCCGAGCTTCGAGCGCACGGTCGACGAGGGCATCGCGGGCGAGGTCGAGATTCCGGTCGGCGCGGAGATCGTCGTCGTCGAGGGCAACTACCTGCTCGTCGACCGGGAGCCGTGGAACCGCATCCCCGCCTTGCTCGACGAAAGCTGGTTCTGCGCGACCGGCGACGACGAACGCCTGGGCAGGCTCGTCGACCGCCACACCCGGCACGGCCGCACGCCCGCCGAAGCGCTGGCCTGGGCGAGCTCGGTCGACGGCGCGAACGCACTGCTCATCGAGGCCACGCGGTCGCGCGCCGACCTGGTGGTCTCGGGAGTCACGCCGCGCTGAGCGCCAGGCGCCAACCCGCGCTCGGGCGGACAGCCCGGCCGCACAGGTCAGTGCAACTACGGATGTGGCATCCCGCCCGCTCCGGAAGAGTCGATCACGATGAGTACGAGAACCTTCCACCGCGTCTTCCGGCCCACCTTGCAGCGGCCGTGTCGAACGCCGATGACCATGCCGGCAGTCGAACGCACGGCGAGCGAACGCCGCCCGAGCCCCCGCCTCAGCGCTCCCCGGTCGTCGTGTCGGCGCTGACCGCTCTCGCCCTCTTCGCCGCCGTCTTCATCACCCTGATCGTGCCCGGCCAAGACTTCGTGACCGTCGTGCGCCTGTCGGTGACGCGTTCGCGGTCCGCCGGTATCGCAGCGGCGGGAGGGGTCTCGACGGGGTTGCTCGTCTGGTCGCTCGCCTCGCTGCTCGGCGTCGCCGCCCTGCTCGAACACCACGCCGACCTCGGGCGCGGGCTCCGGATGGGGGGAGCGGTCGTGCTTGCCGGGTTCGGGCTCTATGCGATCTTCCGGGCGCTCGTGCCGGCGCGCGCGGCGTCGGCGGACGCCACCGGGACCGGTTCCGCGGCCATCGCGGCGACGGGACTGCGCGGCTGGGCGACCGGACTGCTCAGCAACCTCTCCAACGTCAAACTGCTGGTGTTCTTCGGCTCGATCTTCTCGGGATTCGTCCCCCACGGCATCGGTCTCGGCGGCATTGCCCTCATCGCCTGCGGAATAGCGGCGATGTCGTTCGGCTGGTTCGGCCTCGTCGCGGTGCTCGGATCGCACCCGCGCCTGGCACGCCTGTACCTGCGAGCGGGCCGGTCGATGGATGTCGCGTTCGGGCTCGTATTCATCGCCATAGCCGCGATCGTCTTCTGCGGCGCGCTCGCCGGGTAACTTCGGGCCGCTCAGGCCTCGACGTCGATGAGTACCTTGCCGACGACTCCGGCTTCGACGGCCGCGTGGGCACCGGCGGTGTCGGCGAGCGGGAAGCGCGTGATCGGCAGCCCGTGCTTGTCGTCCACCCGGAGCGCGCCGTCGGCCAGGGCCGCGGACACCCCGGCGATCGCGTGCGCCTTCGAGTCGGGCGACGCCGTGTAGGTGAGCAGGAACTGCACGCGAACGTTGCGGCCCATGAGCGACCGCGCCGACAGCGTCACCTGGCCGCCACCGTCGTCGGTGTAGCTCGCGATGGTGCCGTTCGCCGCGATCACGGCGACGTCGGTCTCGATGTTCGCCGCGATGTTGACGTCGACGATCGTGTCGACCCCGCCGGGCGCTACCGCGCGCACGGCCGCGGCGACGTCGTCGGTGCGGTAGTTGATCACGTGGTGGGCGCCGGCGCGGCGGGCGAGTTCGCCCTTCTCGTCGCCGCTCACCGTGGTGAGCACGGTGGCACCGGCCCACACCGCGAGCTGGATCGCCGCGTGCCCGACGGCTCCCGCGCCGCCCGTGACGAGCACGGACCGTCCGTCGAGGGCACCGGGAGCGAGCCGCGCCGGCCCATCGGAGTTCGAGGTGAGCGCGAGGTGCGCGGTGAGCGCGGGGATGCCGAGCGACGCGCCGGTGTCGAACGACTCGGCGTCGGGCAGCGGCACGACGTGCTCGGCCGGCAGCGTCACCGACTGCTGAGCGGTGCCCTCGTCGGTCTGGAACGCGACGTCCCACAGCCATACCCGGTCGCCGGGCGCGAGGTCCGTGACATCCGGTCCGACGGCGTCGACGACACCCGCGCCGTCTTGATTCGGCACCTTCGGCGACGTGACGGGGCCGTTCGCGCGCGACTTCCAGTCGGTGGGGTTCACGCCGGAGACGGCGACGCGCACGCGCACCTCGCCCGTACCCGGCTCGCGGATGTCGCGGTCTCTCAGTTCGAGCACCCCCGGGTCGCCCGCGTGGTCGTAGATGATCGCCTTCACCTGTTCGCTCCTTTGCCCATGGCCGCCTCGTGCGGCGTTTCCATCGTCAGGGCAAACCGAGGCCGACGGGGCGAATATTCCCCGGGTGCCGCGGGAGGCGGGTCGGAACCCGTCGCCCGATGACTATGGCCGGACGGGGTGGAATCTCGTCGACGCGGCATCCGTGAGCGCGCTGCCGACCGCGTCGAAGGACGCGGCGAGTTGTAGGAGATCGTCGTACCCGATCGAACCGGTGAACGCCTGTCGGTAGAGGCCTGCGATCTGGTCGACGGCGTCTGCCCCGGCCGGCGCGATGTGGATGAGCAGGCTGCGGCGGTCGTTCGGGTTCGGGCTGCGCCGCACGTAATCCGCCGCCACCATGCGGTCGACGAGATTGGTGATCGCGCCGGAGCTGAGCTCGAGGAAGTCGCCGGTCTGCTTCGGGGTCACCCCGTCCTTACTCGCGATGAATACGAGCGCCCGGAGGTCGGTCGCGCCGACGTCGAGGGAATGCGACACCGACGAGAGCACGTGTGAGTGTTTCATCTGTAGCTCTTGGAACGCACGCAATACGACGTCTAAGGGCTCGCTCGGAGATGCGCCCGGGTCGAGGGCGGTCGCCCCGGACGCGAGTGTCGCGTTGTCGATCTGCATGGTTCCCGTCCGCCAGAAGACTGGATAGTGGTGCTCGCGCCGTTGATACCTGAGAAATGGTTCGAGAGTATGCCCAGTTTACCCGCCTCGGCGACCGGTCGCCGCACCTTGTGGTTTTCTTAAGTACAAAGTATCTTTATAACTAAGAAACTTAATCAGCGACCGAACACGGATGCTGGCGGCCTGTTCCCGAACACCGGCCGCGGAAAGACAGACCATGAAGAAGCCCACAAACCGCACCCGCGCCATCATCGGCTTCGCTGCCGCACCGCTCGCGATCCTCCTCGCCGGCGGACTGGTCTGGCAATCGTCGTACGCCGCGTTCACGGCGACGACCCGCAGCGCGGGAAACTCCTGGTCCACCGGCTCGGTGGCACTCACCGACGACGACCGTGGCGTGGCCGCGTTCAGCGCGACCAATCTCGTCCCCGGGGCGACGGGCACGAAGTGCATCGTCGTCACCTCGACCGCATCGGTGCCCGGCGAGGTGCGATCGTACGTCGCGAACCTCTCCACGAGCGGTGCGACGCTCGGCGACCGCATCACGTTCAAGCTCGAGTCGGGCACGGGCGGCACGTTCAACGACTGCACCGGCTTCGTGCCGAGCGGACCCGTCGAGACGGCCACGCCGATCACCGCCGTCGCCACGGCCCGACACGATTACGCCACCGGCGGCCACGCCTGGACGACCGCCGGCATCGCCGCGGGCGAATCGCACACCTACCGCGGTACGTGGACGTTCGACACCACCGGTCTCACCCAGGCTCAGGTCGACGCGCTGCAGGGCTCGTCACTCTCGGCCGACCTGGTCTGGGAGTTCCGCTCGAAGTAGCACATCGACCGCAACCAGCACCGACCAGCACCACCAGAGGACATGATGACGACGACAGCTCACGAGCGGCCGGATAATTCCGCCGGCGAGTCCGGCTGGGTGAAGCTCGTCTCCGTGACGCTCTCGCGTGCCTATCTGATCGGGTTGGCCACGCTCGCGGCCATAGCCGTGCTGCCCGGCCTGCTCGGCTGGACGCCGTCGGTCGTGCAGTCGGAGTCGATGGAGCCGCACGTCGCCACCGGCGACGTAGTGCTCGCTAGCGACCTCCCCGACGCTTCGCCGCTGCCGGTCGGTGCCGTCATCACGTTCCGGGTCGACGACCGCACCATCGTGCACCGTCTCGTCTCGGTGAACGACGACAACACCCTGGTCACGGCGGGCGACGCCAACCCGCAGCTCGACCCGTGGTCGGCCGCTCGCAGCGACATCACCGGTCAGGCCCGTCTGCTCGTGCCCCACATCGGGCTCCCGGGCGTGTGGATGCAGCGCGGCGATGTCGTGCCGCTCGCGCTCTGGGGCGCGCTCACCGTGACGGCCTTGGTGCTGGCAGTGCCCGGATCCCCGAGACGACGCACGAGCAAACACCGCGGCGGGCGTGCACGCCGCCCGTCGATGGTGCCGATCGCCGCCGGAGTGGTGGGTCTGCTGGTCGTGGCCGTGGTGGCCGTGCCGATCGCTCCCGTCGACGCGGCATTCTCCGCGACGACCCGCGCGACGTCGTCGTGGAAAGCCGCCTCCTACCCGCTGATCACCGTCGGCGCCATGACGGGGTTCGGGGCGATCTCCTACAACGTCATCCAAGACACCAGCACCTCGACCTACCAGTCCACCATCGTCGGCAACGCCGCCCTGACGCCCGGCTTCATCATCAGCGGATTCCGTGACGAAGACATCGACACCGTGCACGCCAACGACGAGGCCGCGAACAACGCGATGACCTCCGCAAAAGCAGCACGGACCGCGATCGGGCAGCGGCCCTACTCGCGCATCCTTTCCCCGGCGCTCTCGGGCACGCTCACCGGCGGGATCTACGGTTCCTCGACCGGTGCGTTCTCCGTCGCCGGCACTCTCACCCTCGACGCGCGCGGCGACCCGTCTGCGCGGTTCGTGTTCGCCTCGATGGGGGCGCTGACGATGGCCCAGCGGGCCAGCATCGTGCTCGTCAACGGAGCTCGCGCCGGCAACGTCTGGTGGATCGTGGGCACCACGGCGACTCTCGGAACCCTGGAATCGGGGACGCCGAACACGACGGCCGTCGGCAATATCATCGCCAACGGGGATGTCGCCCTGCGAGGCGTCAACCTGACCGGCCGCGCCGTATCGACGGGAGGGTCGGTGTACCTCAACGGACGGATCGCGCCGACCAGCTGAGGATCCCTTCGCCGAGCTCGCGCAGAATCCCGGCCGGCCGGTAGGGTCGAGCACATGACAGATCCCGTCCAGACGCCTCCCGGTTGGTACCCGAGCGGCGTTCCGGGTGAGGAGCGCTGGTGGAGCGGCGTCGACTGGACGACCCACGTGCGCCCGACGCCTTCGCCGGCCGTCGCAGACCAGCGCGCCCCCGGAACGTCCTGGACGGGCAACAAGAACGGCAGCCTCGTCGGCGCCATCGTCTGCTCGGCCGTCGCTATCCCGGCCGCGCTCGCAACCCTGCTCGCCCTGCTGTCGGGCACCATCATGTTTCTCGCGCCGGCCTTTTGCACCCTCGTCTGCATCGGCCTCGCCGTACTGCTCTTCCTGAACTACCGCGGGCTCAGCCGCAACGAACGGGCGACGTCCGCGCCTCGGCCCTAAGGCTCGCGGCTTCTATCGAGCACGTACGTGCATTCGCGGATGTCGCGGCCATCGGTGCTGACGGAGGCCGACTGCAACCGCATGCCGATGCGTTCGCACAGCGCGCGTGACGACGAGTTGTCTTCATCGCCGGCGCGCTCGAACGCGGCCGTTTCGTATGCGGCGAGTTCGCGCTCCGTTTTGGCGCGGCTCCACACCCCCGCAGAGAGATGAGCCGCGACATCCGGCCGCGACCGGTACGCGAGGACCGCGTCGACGTCGGATTGCCGGCACTTGCGGAGCACAAGCCGCGGAGTCGTGATCACGGCGACAACGCTACCGAACTGCTTCGGCGGCGGTTGGGCACTTCGCGGTCCCGTTCACGCCGCTGCACGACCCCGAGGCACAGAAGGGATCCGCGTCGTGACGCGGATCCCGGAGGGTGGGCCCCGTCGGGCTCGAACCGACGACCCACGGATTAAAAGTCCGATGCTCTACCAACTGAGCTAGAGGCCCTTGGCATTAAGCGTAGCGTGTAGTGGTGACCGATGAGTTCCATAAGCCAACCCAGTACTCGGGCAGCAAGTTCGAAACCTTCGAGGGCGGCGAAGACCCCGCCCAGATTTTGCGCATCGCCCACGACACCGCGCACGCGCTGGTCGCGAGGGCCCGCGACTCGAACGACCCGGCCGTGGTCGAGCGGCTGGTGGCCTACACCGACGAGCACGGCGTCGACGCCCTCTCCGAACTCTGGGCGCGCTCGAGCGCGAAGAGCCTTCCCGGCGCTCTCTGGCGCATCTACCTGCTGCGGTTGCTCATCCGCCAGGATCCGGATGGCACGGCCTATCTGTTCCAGCGGGGAACTGAGGTGCTCGGCACGATCGACGCCGCGGTCGCGGGCGCTCCCATGCCGACCGGCCCCGACGAGATCACCGAACTCGCCGACGAGATCCTGCGCGGGCTGTTCCGCGGCGACTTCGCGACGGCGCTCGACCGGGCCGCCGCGTTCTGCCGCATCACCGCGGCCGGCTGCGTGAGCGTGGCCGACGACGTCGACCTGATCACGCCGGAGCGGGGCAGCGAACTCACCCGCCGGGCGCTGCGTCTGACGCTCACCGGCGACGAGCTGAGCACGTGCGCTCGACTCGACCGTTCGGGAAGTCTCGACTGAGGTCGCATCCAGCTTCGATTCGGCTAAAATAGATCTCGCCGGACCGCGGTAACCCCGGGCTCCACTAATAGCCGCTTCGAGCGGCCTTGCGCCGAGAGGCGTTCTGCGGTCCGGCGCTCACACTTCGCGTGTCACTCCTCATGAGTGGGACGGCTCTCCGCGGCATCCATCAAAGGCGAACATATTTCTGCAATGTTCCGCGACGCACCAATCCGTTTCACTCGGTGCGCCGAACTACTGACATGCTTAAGCTCGTGACCCGCGAGACCGATGACCACCAGGACTTCGAGTCTGACGCGCCCGTGACCCAGGACCAGCTCCTGTCCCGCGTGGCGCAAGGCGACCAAGCGGCTTTCGCTGCGTTGTACGACCAGATCGCCCCGAGGGTGCTGGGTCTCGTCCGACGGCTGCTGCGCGACCACGCACAGTCCGAAGAAGTGACCCAGGAGATCTTCCTCGAGATCTGGCAGACGGCGACGCGCTACGACTCGAACAAGGGCGGAGCGTCGACGTGGATCATGACCATGGCCCACAGACGCGCCGTCGACCGCGTGCGTGCCTCCCAGGCATCACGCGACCGCGACACACGAATCGGCATCCGTGACTACGACGCCGACTACGACAATGTCTCCGAAACGGTGCAGACCAAGATAGAACACGAGAGGGTGGAAAAAGCGATGCAACGACTGACCGAACTGCAGCGCCAGGCCGTCTCTCTCGCGTACTACGGGGGATACAGTCACAGCGAAGTCGCAACCCTCCTGAGCGTGCCCATCGGCACGGTGAAGACTAGGTTGCGTGACGGAATGATCCGACTACGAGACGAACTGGGGGTGGCATCGTGACCGACAAGCACAACGACCCAGCGTCGCTCACCGGTTCGTACGCCCTCGACTCCCTGTCCGCCGAAGAGCGCGAGGCCGTAGAAGCCGAGCTCGACGCATCCGAATCCCTTCGTCATGAGGTGACCGAATTGACCGACACCGCCGTACTGCTCGGCCGAGCCGTCGCTCCGGTCACGCCTCCGCCCGCGCTCAAGGCCAGCATCATGAGCCTGATCGCGACGACACCCCAGCTGCCGGCCAGAGAGCGGCCGTCGGGAGTGACGGATGCCGCGGCATCCGTCACCGACATCAACTCGCGTCGGGCGTCCACCCCGGCAGCACCGGCCCCGGTGGCACCCACCGCTTCGGTCGCGCCTTCCGCTTCGCTCAGCCCCGCCGCCCGCAAGGCGCAGAGCCGCTGGTTCACCAAGCCGGTCGTGGCTCTCGTATCTGTCGCGGCGGCCCTCGGGCTGATCGTCGGCGGCGGAGTGCTCGTCAACTCGATCGGCGAACCGCCGCAGAGCAACCAGGCGGGCGACCAGCTCGCCGAGATCAACGCCGCGTCCGACTCGCAGCGCGCGGTCTCGCAGATCGACGGCGGCGGCACGGCCACGCTGGTCTGGTCGAACGAACTGGGCCGCTCGGCCATGATCGTCGACGGACTCGAGGCGCTGCCCTCCGACAAGGTCTACGAGCTCTGGTACATCGACGAGGCGAGCGGTGCGCGCCCGGCCGGAACCTTCACGGTGAAGGACGACGGCTCAACCCTGCGCGTGCTCGACGGCGACATGAAGGCCGGCGACACCGTCGGCGTGACGGTCGAACCCAGCGGTGGCTCGAAGACGCCGACCACGACGCCGATCGTGGCCATCGCCAGCGCCTAGTAGTTTCTCGTGACGCCCCGCTTCGGCGGGGCGTTTCGGCGTCGAGGCGTTCAGTCGGAGAGCGTCACCCGGAAGCTGGTCGACCGGTGCTCGAGCCGCTCGCCCGTGCCCGCGGCGACGAGCTGCCCGTCGTCGTCCGGGTCGAAGCCGCTGAGCGCTCTGCCCCCGGGCGCCCGGGTCACCGCGGTGGTCGAACCGTCGTCGAACACGGCGAGGATCTCGGCCACGCGCCCGGTCACCGGACGGCTGCCTTCCTCCGGCTCGTGGTGGGTCTCGACGAGACCGCCCCGTTCGGAGGGGAACGCCTCCCAGGCCACGGTGTCGCCGACCGCGAACGCCTTGCCGCAGCACAGGTGTTCCCAGCCGCCCACGCGCACCGACGTCTCCATGCGGTCGACTGTACGCCGCGGGGCCGGGCGGCGCGCGGCGTGGGCCTGCGACATCCCGGACGCCCGTACCGGGCGGACGACAAACGCCCCGCACGATGGCGGGGCGTTTCGACGTTGCTGGCGGTGCGGAGTTATCCGAACTTGCCCGAGACGTAGTCTTCGGTGGCCTGAACGCTGGGCTTCGAGAACATCGTCGCGGTGTCGTCGAACTCGATGAGCTTGCCCGGGGCGCCGGTGCCGGCGATGTTGAAGAAGGCGGTGCGGTCGGAGACGCGCGATGCCTGCTGCATGTTGTGGGTCACGATCACGATCGTGTAGTCCTTCTTGAGGTCCTCGATGAGGTCTTCGATCGCGAGCGTCGAGATCGGGTCGAGGGCGGAGCACGGCTCGTCCATGAGGATCACCTCGGGGGAGACGGCGATCGCGCGCGCGATGCAGAGACGCTGCTGTTGGCCGCCGGAGAGGCCGGAGCCGGGGAGGGCCAGGCGGTCCTTCACCTCTTTCCAGAGGTTGGCGCCCTGGAGGCTCTTCTCGACGAGGTCGTCGCCCTCGCTCTTGGTCATGCGGCGGTTGTTGAGCTTGACGCCGGCGAGCACGTTGTCGCGGATCGACATCGTGGGGAACGGGTTCGGGCGCTGGAAGACCATGCCGACCTGGCGACGCACGAGCACGGGGTCGACGCCCGCCGCGTACAGGTTGTTGCCGTCGATGCGCACCTCGCCCTCGACCCGGGCGCCGGGGATGACTTCGTGCATGCGGTTGAGCGTGCGGAGGAACGTCGACTTGCCACAACCGCTCGGCCCGATGAAGGCGGTGACGGTGCGGGGTTCGATCGTCAACGTCACGTCTTCTACGGCCTTGAACTTGCTGTAGTAGACGTTGAGGTCGGTGACTTCAATGCGCTTAGACACGGTATTCCTTAGGTTCTGCCGGCCGTGAGGCTAGCGTCCGAGCTTCGGGGAGAAGATTCTGGCGATCAGGCGGGCGACGAGGTTGAGCACCATCACGATGACGATGAGGGTGAGCGCTCCGGCCCAGGCGCGGTCGAGGTAGGGCTGCACGACGCTGCCCGGGTTGGCGTACTGGGTGTACACGAACACCGGCAGCGACATCATCTTCTCGTCGAGCAGGTTGTAGTTCATGCTGGCGGTGAAGCCGGCGATGAGCAGCAGGGGCGCGGTCTCGCCGATCACCCGCGAGATGGCCAGCGTGACGCCGGTGGTGATGCCGGCGATCGAGGTGGGGATGACGATCTTGAGGATCGTGAGCCACTTCGGCACGCCCAGTGCATAGGATGCCTCGCGCAGTTCGTTCGGCACGAGCTTGAGCATCTCCTCGCTCGAGCGCACCACGACGGGGATCATGAGCAGCGACAGCGCGACCGAGCCGCCGAGCCCGAAGCGGATGCCCGGGTCGTCGAGCACGAGCGAGAAGAACGCGAAGGCGAACAGGCCGGCGACGATCGAGGGGATGCCGGTCATCACGTCGACGAAGAACGTGATCGCGCGGGCGAGGTTGCCGCGGCCGTACTCGACGAGGTAGATAGCGGTGAGGAGCCCGATCGGCACCGAGATGAGCGTCGCTGCGCCGGTGATGAGCAGCGTGCCGACGATGGCGTGAAGTCCGCCGCCGCCCTCGCCCACGACGTTGCGCATCGACTGGGAGAAGAACGCGATGTCGAAGCGGGCCAGACCGTTGGCGAGCACGGTGAAGAGCAGCGACACGAGCGGCAGCAGCGCGATGATGAACGCCGTCGCGACGAGCGACGTCACGAGACGGTCGCGTGCCTGCCGTGCGCCCTCGACGAGGTAGGCGACGATGAAGATCAGGATGTCGAAGAGCACCGTGCCGAGGAACAGCGCGGCGGCGATGTTGAATTCCGACCCGGACGACGCCGAGACGATCGAGAAGACGACGACGAACACGAGCCAGGAGCCGACGAGCAGCCCCCATGGCGCCCAGCGGGGCAGGCGGCCGGTCGTCAGTGCGTTGTGGTTGGTGTCCACGGCCGTGGCCGTTGCGGTGGTCACTAGTTCGCTCCAGAGAACGCCTTGCGGCGATTGATGACGACGCGGGCGATGGAGTTGATCACGAAGGTGATGGCGAACAGGATGAGGCCCGTCGCGATCAGCACGTTCACGTCGAGGCCGTGCGCCTCGGGGAAGTTGAGCGCGATGTTGCCGGCGATCGTGGGCGAGTTCGACGAGCTCGTCAGCACGAACGTGATGAGCAGTGCGGGCGACAGCACCATCGCGACCACCATGGTCTCGCCGAGCGCGCGGCCGAGGCCGAGCATCGCGGCCGAGATCATGCCGGGACGTCCGAAGGGCAGCACCGCCATCTGGATCATCTCCCAGCGGGTGGCGCCGAGGGCGAGGGCCGCTTCCTCGTGCAGGCGCGGGGTCTGCAGGAATACCTCGCGGGTGACGGCGGTGATGATCGGGATGATCATGACGGCGAGCACGATCGCGACGGTGAGCACGGTGCGTCCCGTTCCGGAGACGGGCGGTGAGAAGAGCGGGAACCAGCCGAGGTTGTCGACGAGCCAGCCGTAGAGCGGGGTGACGGCCGGGGCGAGCACCTTGATGCCCCAGAGGCCGAAGACCACGGACGGCACGGCGGCGAGCAGGTCGATGATGTAGCCGAGGGTCTGCGCGACGCGACGGGGCGCGTAGTGCGAGATGAACAGCGCGATGCCGATGGAGATCGGCAGGGCCATCAGGAGCGCGAGGAACGCGGCCCAGACGGTTCCGAAGGCGAGGGGGGCGACGTACTCCCAGAAGCTCGACGGCGAGCCCTTGAGTTCGGCGGGGTCGGCCATGAGGGCCGGGATGCTCTGGGCGATCAGGAAGATCGCGACGGCGGCGAGGGCCACCAGGATGATGATGCCGGCGGTCACCGTGCTGCCGGTGAAGATTCGATCCCCGAGCCGGGCTTTGGCTCTAGGCGACGCTGGTGCTGTCGTCATGCGTGTTCCGGGACCCATCTGCTTGAGGTAAGGGGGATGAAACTAGGCCTGTCGGGCCGTGGCGCTACGCGTGTCAGCGTAGCGACCACGGCCCGACAGAGCGAAGGTGGTTCTACTTGATGGCCTCGATAGCCGTGGCGACCTTGGCGGACAGGTCGGACGCGAGGGGAGCTGCGCCGGCCGACTTGGCCGCTGCTGCCTGGCCCTCGTCGGAGGCGAGGTAGCTGACGTAGGCCTTGACGAGCGGGCCCTGCTCAGCGTCGGTGTACTCCTGGCACGCGATGATGTAGCTCACGAGAACCAGCGGGTAGTGGGTCGGGTCGGTCGTCTTGCGGTCGATCGCGATGGCGAGGTCGGTCGCGTCGCGGCCCTCGACGAGCGGCGACTCCTCGACGACAGCTGCTGCGGCCTCGGGGGTGTAGGAGACGAACTCGTCGCCGACCTTGATCTTGGCGACTCCGAGGTCTCCGGCCTTCGATGCGTCGGCGTAGCCGATGGTGTTCTTGCCGTTGGTGACGGCGTCGACGACACCCGAGGTACCCTGGGCGGCTTCACCGGTGGTGTAGGGGAAGGGGTCGGCCGGAGCGGCATCCCAGACCTGCGGGGCGACCTTGTTCAGGTAGTCCGCGAAGTTCTTGGTGGTGCCCGAGTCGTCGGCGCGGTGCACGGCGGTGATCGGAGCGGAGGGGAGCTTGGCGTCCTTGTTCAGCGCGACGATTGCTGCATCGTCCCACGTGGTGATGGTGCCCTTGAAGATGCCGGCGAGGGTCGCGGCGTCGAGGTTGAGCTCGTCGACTCCCTCGACGTTGAAGATCACGGCGATCGGGGAGATGTAGACGGGAACCTCGACGTAGCCGGTGTCGGCGACGCAGCCCTTGAAGCCGCCCGCGATCTCTTCGTCCTTGAGCGACGAGTCGGAGCCGGCGAATGCGACGCCGCCGGCGATGAACGCCTCGCGGCCAGCACCCGAACCGGAGGGCTCGTAGTTGATGGTGACGTCGGGGTTCGCGGTCTGGAAGTCCTTGGTCCATGCCTCCTGCGCGGAACCCTGGGACGATGCGCCTGCACCGTCGAGCGTGCCGGAGAGCTTGCTGGTGGACTCGCCGGCGGGGGCGTCTTCGTTTGCCGCGCACGCGGAGAAGAGCATGGTGCCTGCGATGGCGATGGCGGCGATGCTGCCAAAGCGCTTGAAGTTCGTTGTTGCCGTCTTCACGGGTTTCCCTTCGGGAATGTTTCGATTACAGGTAGGGGCCGGTGCCGACCCGAAAGACGACGCTATGCGCGGAGGTTAACCAGAATCGCCCCACGAGGTGAACGGGAGGTAAACGAGCGAAGAAGGTTCAGGCGAGCGCGGGGCCGTGGGACTCCACGGCGACGATTCCTGCGGTAGCGGCATCCGGAGCTATGTGGATGACGGCGTATTCGCCCGTCGACAGCTCGGCCGCGCGTCGCAGTGCCGTGTCAGTCGGCGACTGGGTGAGGCGCGCGATCTCGAGGATGATGTCGGGCAAGACGGGGCCGTGGCTGCAGAGTACGGCGGTCTTGCCCTTTGCGAGGCGCTTCGCGACGACCTTCTCGACATTGCCCGTCGCGTCTTCCCAGGCGTCCTGGCTGATGGCCGCCGACTCCTTCACGGGAAGGTCGAGTAGCCCCGCAAGGGGCGCGATGGTGGCGAGGCAGCGGGTTGCCGTGCTGCTCACGAGCTTGCGGGGGGAGTAGGCGGCGATCGCGGGGGCGACGCTGAGCGCCTGATCGGCGCCCCGCTGCATGAGCGGGCGGGTGGAGTCGGGGCCGTCCCAGGTGGACGGGGGCACGGCGGTGCCGTGGCGCAGCGCGATGATCGCGAAGGTGCGAGCGCGGCCGGCGGTGAGGCGCTCCTCGAAGCGGTCGATCACGTCGTGGTCGTGCGCGTAGCTGAGCTTCTTGCGCGCCTTCTCGAGGGTGACCCACTCGACCGCCGCGATCTCGGCGTTCGGGGAGAAGGTCGAGGCGGCGATCGCGGCGTCGTCGATCTCGCTCGACCAGTAGTAGACGACCTTCTCGCGGCCGTTCGGGAGCGTGTACTCCACGGTGCCGAGCGGGGCGCCGAGGGTGATCGCGAGGCCGGTCTCTTCGGCGATCTCGCGCACGGCCGTCTGCGGCAGCGTCTCGCCCGGATCGACCTTCCCCTTGGGCAGCGACACGTCTGCTCGATCGCCGCGGTGCACCAGCAGGATCTGCGCCTTGCCGTCGACGATGCGCCAGCAGACCGCTCCCGCGGCCAGCACCGGCAGTCCCATGCCGGTCACCGGCGGTACTTCGATCGGGCGGCCGCGGTGCAAGTCGTCATGCTCACATTCTGCCCGCATTTCGGGATCGCTTATCCACAGGCGGGTGTTTTTGTCCCCGATTTCTTCGCGTTTCTCTCGAACGTGTGTTCGAAAGTGGGAAAATCGTGGCATGACATCAGCACCGGCCACCGACCTCGCGCAGCAGTTCGCCGCCGTGCTGTCGGCTGCGTCGGCGGTGTCTATGGTCGTCGCCGATTTCCAGGCGGTGGATGACGCGGGGCTCGTCGATCTGTCGAAACTCGCCGCGCGAGAGAAGCAGCTCGCCGACGCCCACCTCGCGCTCGTCGCCGGGGAGATCGCGGCCCGGTCTACGCGGGAGCACGGCCATGCGGGGCTCGCACAGCGGGAGGGGTTCCGGTCGACCGAAGAACTGCTGAAGACCACGACCGGTTCTACCGGGCGGGAGGCGGTGACCGCGGTGCGGGTCGGGCGGATGGTGCGGGACGCGGCGCTGTCTTCGTCTTCGGAGTCCGACCCTGTGTCCGGTGCCCCGTTCGTGGCGGCGGAGCCGTGGTTGGCGTGCGTGGCTTCCTCGGTCGCTTCCGGGCTGCTGTCGGTGGGTGCCGCCGACGCGATC
>Ga0247809_1000274_pt1 | contig 26419 bp, 24 predicted proteins | sample UWRJL104311B1_FD_180951 | JGI IMG/M metagenome (GOLD analysis project Ga0247809, IMG submission 180951) | Plant litter microbial communities from Arlington Agricultural Research Station in Wisconsin, United States - UWRJ-L104-311B-1 | ecosystem: Environmental > Terrestrial > Plant litter >...
CTTGTACCGCTCGCGCAGCCCCTCGATCACGTGGGTGACCTCGATGAGCGTCTCCTCGGTGCGGAACACCTGGGCGTTGCGGTCCATCGAGTCCTGCAGCTCCTTGCGGATCGCGGCGATGCGCTCGGTTCCGTTCGAGTTCGACAGGGTCTGGAGCATGGTGCGGATGTCGCGTGCCGGATCCTCCGGCAGCGGCACGAACGGCGCGCTCTTCACGTACTCGACCGCGTTCTTGCCCGCCCGCTTGCCGAACACGTTGATGTCGAGCAGCGAGTTGGTTCCGAGGCGGTTCGAGCCGTGCACCGAGACGCACGCGCACTCGCCCGCGGCGTAGAGGCCGGGCACCACCGTGGTGTTGTCGCGCAGCACCTCGGCGGCCACGTTCGTGGGGATGCCGCCCATCGCGTAGTGCGCGGTCGGCAGCACCGGCACGGGCTCGGTGTACGGCTCGACGCCGAGGTAGGTACGGGCGAACTCCGTGATGTCGGGCAGCTTCGCGTCGATGACCTCTTTGGAGAGGTGGGTGATGTCGAGGTAGACGTAGTCCTTGTTCGGACCGCCGCCCCGGCCCTCGCGGATCTCGGTCGCCATGCAGCGCGCGACGATGTCGCGGGGGGCGAGGTCTTTGATCGTGGGCGCGTAGCGCTCCATGAAGCGCTCGCCCTCGCTGTTGCGCAGGATCGCACCCTCGCCGCGGGCGGCCTCCGAGAGCAGGATGCCCAGGCCGGCGAGGCCGGTCGGGTGGAACTGGAAGAACTCCATGTCCTCGAGCGGCAGGCCCTTGCGCCAGATGATGCCGACGCCGTCGCCGGTGAGGGTGTGCGCGTTCGAGGTGGTCTTGTAGATCTTGCCGAACCCGCCGGTGGCGAAGATGATCGCCTTGCCCTGGAACACGTGCAGTTCGCCGGTTGCGAGCTCGTAGGCGACGACGCCCGATGGCTGGTCGACGCCGTCGACCTGGGTCATCACGAGGTCGAGCACGTAGAACTCGTTGAAGAAGTTGATGCCGAGCTTGACGCAGTTCTGGTACAGGGTCTGCAGGATCATGTGGCCGGTACGGTCTGCGGCGTAGCAGGCGCGGCGCACGGGGGTCTTGCCGTGGTCGGCGGTGTGGCCGCCGAAGCGGCGCTGGTCGATCTTGCCGTCCGGCGTGCGGTTGAACGGCAGGCCCATGTTCTCGAGGTCGAAGACCGCCTCGATGGCTTCCTTCGCGAGGATCTCGGCGGCATCCTGGTCGACGAGGTAGTCGCCGCCCTTGACGGTGTCGAAGGTGTGCCACTCCCAGTTGTCTTCCTCGACGTTGGCGAGCGCGGCGGCCATGCCGCCCTGCGCCGCACCCGTGTGGGAGCGGGTGGGGTAGAGCTTCGAGATCACGGCGGTGTTCGCGTGCGGTCCCGCCTCGATCGCGGCGCGCATGCCGGCCCCGCCCGCACCCACGATCACGATGTCGTGCTGGTGGTAGTGGATGCCGTCGACGATGGCTCCGTCGGCGTACTTGTTGAAGGCTGCGTCACTCATTGTGTGGGGATACGTCTTTCTACGGCGCTGGTGTCTACGGGACCGGGCAGAAGCTGGGAAGCAGCTCGAGCTGGTCGGCAGAGACGGCCGGGCAGGGGTCGAAGGTGTAGATCACGAGGGTTCCGAGCAGCAGGAGCACTGCCGTCGACCCGAAGATGGCGCCGAGCAGGATGCGGCGGACGGTGCGGTTCGTCGCGTAGTCGTTCACGATCGTGCGCATGCCGTTCGCGCCGTGGATCAGCGCGAGCCAGAGCAGCAGCGTGTCCCAGACCACCCAGAACGGGTCGGCGAGCTTGCCCGCGACGAACGCGAAGTCGATGGCCTTGACGCCTTCGCCGGCGACGAGGTTCACGAACAGGTGGCCGAAGATCAGCACGAGCAGCACGATGCCGCTCGCGCGCATGTAGATCCAGCCGTACTTCTCCCAGTTGATGCCGCGGCGGGGTCGGCCCGAGCCGGAGCGGGGTGCGTCGATAGTGGTCATCGTCAGCCTCCGAAGACGTGCATGAGCTGGCGGGGGACGAAGCCGGCGAGCAGCACGACCCAGAGCGCGATGACGATGTAGAACATCAGCTTCTGGTGCTTGGTGCCCCAGCCCCAGAAGTCGATCAGGATGATGCGCAGGCCGTTGAGGGCGTGCAGGCCGATCGCCGCGACGAGGGCGATCTCACCCAGGCCCATGATGGGCGTCTTGTAGGTGTTGATCACCGCGTTGTAGGCCTCCGGGCTTACACGCACGAGACTCGTGTCGAGAATATGGACGAGAAGGAAGAAGTAGATCGCGACCCCGGTGATGCGGTGCAGGACCCAGGACCACATGCCCTCGCGGCCGCGGTACAGAGTGCCCGCCGGTCGTCTCGGAGCCTTGATCGTAGGCACCGCGCGCTTTTCAGCCAGGGTTCCCGCCGATTCCTGTGGCACGTAACCCTCCTTGCGGATGAGTGGCCGTACTGCGCTCGTGGCAAGCAGGGCCGGTGAATGTTCGGTCATCGAACTCATTCATCTTATGTCGACTGCGCTGGGCGCGCTTGTCAGGCGACCCTAAATGATCGTGCCGGAAAGCGATCAGCGCGCCTTCACGACGGAGGGAGAGGTGGATGCCGCGACGACGCGCTCGTAATGGCCCACCAACTCGGCGCACACGGCGCCCCACGATCGCCCGAGCACCGACCGCCGCCCGGCCTCGCCCATGCGCAGCCGCAACTGCAGGTCGCGCGACAGCAAGTCGACGAAGGCGGCGAGCCCCGCGTCATCCGCGGGTTCGAACAGGAATCCGTTGACGCCGTGGTCGACGAGGTCGATCGGGCCGCCCGAGCGCGGGGCGATCACGGGGATGCCGCTCGCGAACGCCTCCTGCAGGGTCTGGCCGAATGTCTCTTCCGCGCCGGTGTGGGCGAAGACGTCGAAGCTCGCGTAGGCGGCGGCGAGCTCGGCGCCGCCGAGGCGGCCGAGCCAGGTGACGGGCATGCCGGCGAGCGCTCGGCGCACCGCGGGCACCGCCGGTCCGTCGCCGACGATCGCGATGCGGATGCCCGGGATGCCGCGCAGCGCGGAGAGACGCTCGACCTGCTTCTCGGGGGCGATGCGGCCGACGTAGCCGACAACGACCTCGCCACCGGGGGAGAGGCGACGGCGCAGGGCTGCCGCCGCGTCGCTCGCCCGGTTCGACGGGTGGTAGCGGTCGAGGTCGACGCCGCGGCCCCAGCGCGCGAGCCGGCCGATGCCCGCCGCCTCGAGGTCGTGCTGCGATGCGCTCGACGGCACGAGTGTGGCCGCGGCGCCCTCGTGGATCCAGCGCACCATGCGCCAGGCGAACGCGGTCGCCGCGCCCAGGTGGTTGCGTCGCGCGTAGCCGGCGACGTCGGTCTGGAAGACGGCGACGGATGGCACGCCCAGCCGCCCGGCCGCCGCGATGGCCTGCGCGCCGAGGAGGAACGGCGACGCGGCGTGCAGCACGTCGGGCGCGAAGGCCGAGATCAGCCGCTGCACGTGCGGGCTCGGCAGGGCGACGGGAAACTGGCGGTAGGCGATCGCGGGCACCTGGTGCACGGGGAAGCCGGCGTACTCGCGCGGGCTGCCCGCCGCCGGCACGATCACCATGGCGTCGTGGCCCTCGGCGCGGAGGTGGTCGAGCACCTTGCACACGCTGTTCGTGACGCCGTTGACGGTGGGGAGAAAACTTTCGGTGACGATCGCAATACGCATTCGAGATACCCCGCTCCGTAGCCTTGGCACCACGCTAGGAGCCGGGGGTGGCTGCGGGATGAATCGCGGGTGAAGGTATTAGGTTGGTCGGATGAGCGCCAAAAACCAGTACCTCGAGCGGTTCTACAGCGTGATCCCCGCCGGAGGCATCGGTTCGCGGCTGTGGCCGCTGTCGCGGGCAGACGCTCCCAAGTTCTTGCACGACCTCACCGGCAGTGGTCAGACCCTGCTGCGCGACACGTGGGACCGGCTCGTGCCGCTGTCGGGCGGTGAGCGCGTGATGGTCGTCACCGGCCGCGCCCACCGCGCCGCCGTCGAGAAGCAGCTGCCCGAGCTCACCGACCCCAACGTGGTGCTCGAGAGCGAGCCGAAAGACTCGTCCGCGGCCATCGGCCTCGCCGCCGCGATCCTCGTGCGGCGCGAGCCCGACGTGATCATCGGGTCGTTCGCGGCCGACCACGTCATCAAAGACAAGCGCGGCTTCCGCCGGTCGGTCATCGAGGCCGCGGCGGTCGCCGACGCGGGCTACATCGCCACGATCGGCATAACGCCCGCCGAGCCCGCGATCGGCTTCGGCTACATCCACACCCGGGGGACGCTCGACGTCGACGGTGCCCCGAGCGCCCTCATGGTCGACACCTTCGTCGAGAAGCCCGACCTCGCGACGGCCCAGTCGTACCTCGCCTCGGGCGACTACCTGTGGAACGCGGGCATGTTCATCTCGCGCGCCGACGTGCTGCTCGAACAGCTCGGACGCTCGAAGCCCGAGCTGCTCGCCGGCCTCGAAGAGCTCGCCGAGGCCTGGGACACCCCACGCCGCGGTGCGGTCGTCGACAAGGTCTGGCCGCAGCTCGAGAAGATCGCGATCGACTACACCGTCGCCGAGCCCGCCGCGAAGGCCGGCCGCCTCGCCGTGATCCCCGGCGACTTCGACTGGGACGACGTGGGCGACTTCGCCTCGATCGGCAAGCTGCACGCCGGGGGACGCAAGACCGACCTCGCCATCCTCGGCGAGAAGGCGCGCGTGCTCGCCGACTCGTCGAGCGGCGTCGTCATCAGCCAGACCGGACGCCTCATCTCGCTCATCGGCGTGACCGACATCGTCGTCGTCGACACCCCGGATGCGCTGCTCGTCACCACGACCGCGAACGCACAACGCGTCAAGTCGGTCGTCGACGCGCTCAAGCTCTCCGGCCGCAACGACGTGCTGTAGCGGCATGACCGCCCGCACGCCGATCGTCATCGACACCGACACGGCGCAGGACGACTGCGTCGCCCTGCTCGTCGGGCTGCTCGACCCCGCAGCCGACCTGCGCGCCATCACGATGGTGGCGGGCAACGTCGGGTTCGAACGGCAGGTGCGCAACGCCCACATGACGCTCAGCGTGGCCGGCCGGCTCGGCACCGTGCCCGTCTACCTCGGCTGCCGCCGACCGCTCGTGCGTGAGTGGGTCTCCGCGGAGTACGTGCACGGTGACGGCGCGGGCGGCCTCGACATGGACTTCGCGGGACTCGCGCCCCGGGAGGAGCACGGCGTCGACGCGCTCATCGCGCTCGCCGCGGCATCCCCCGGCCAGATCACCGTGGTCTGCATCGGGCCGCTCACCAACATCGCGATGGCCGCCGTCAAAGACCCGGCGTTCGTCGGCAACGTGAAGGCGCTCGTGGTCATGGGCGGGTCGAACAACGCCCGCGGCAACATCACCGCGGCCGCCGAGTACAACTTCTACGTCGACCCCGAGGCGGCCAAGACGGTCTTCGAGGCCGGCTTCGCGTCGATCACGGTCGTGCCGTGGGCGCCGGTGACGCTGCGCGACGCCGTCTTCCCGCGGGCGAGGCTCGACCAGATCGCACGCATCGACACCCCGCTCGCGCGCTTCTTCTCGCGCATCACCGAGACGACGCTCGGCTTCAACGAGAGCGTCGGCATCCACGGCTCCACCCACCCCGACTCGCTCGCCGCGGCGGTGCTTCTGCACCCGGAGCTGGTCACGTCGACCGGCGAGTACGCGGTCGACGTGGAGACCGGATCTGCCCTGACGCGCGGATACGCGGCGATGTCGTGGGGCGCCCACGGGCTCGAAGCCAACGCGACCGTGGTCGAGGGTGTCGATGCGGACGGTTTCGCCGACTACCTCGTCGGGTTGCTGTCGACGGTCACGACGCCCGACAGGCCGTTCCGCTGAGCGCCGCGCCGCGCTGATTTCCGCCACGTTTCGGCAGCATCCCAGCTTTGTAACGTCTGTGTCTCGCGTGTCGGAATTCGCGTGCGCGGCTTGTCGCAATAGGTAATCTGTGTTGCATCCGCTCTGGTGTCTCCAGAGCATGCATCTGGAGGAAACCCAAGTGAACGTAATCTCACGCAAGCGCGGCCTCGCCGGCCTGGCGCTCGTCGCCACATCGAGCTTCATCCTCGCCGGCTGTGCAGCCGCCCCCGACGAGGCGGGCAGCGCCGAAAGCGTCGACTACAAGGCGTGCGCCGTCTCCGACGAGGGCAGCTGGAACGACAAGTCGTTCAACGAGGCGGCCTACGCGGGACTGACCAAGGCGAAGGAAGACCTCGGCGTGAAGACCGCCGACGCCGAGTCCGCCTCGACCGACGACTTCGAGCCGAACCTCGCGAGCATGAAAGACGCCAGCTGCGACATCATCTTCGCGGTCGGCTTCAACCTCATCGACGCGGTCAACGCGGCGGCCGTCGCGAACCCCGACGACCACTACGTCACGATCGACGGCTACGTCGCCGACGACTCGACCAAGAACCTCAAGCCCATCATCTACTCGATGAACCAGTCGAGCTACCTCGCTGGCTACCTCGCCGCGGCGTACTCCACCACGAAGGTGCTCGGCACCTACGGCGGACTGCAGATCGACGCGGTCACCGACTTCATGACTGGCTTCTACAACGGCGCCAAGGCCTACGAGGCCGACTCGGGCGAGAGCGTCACCGTCCTCGGTTGGGACCCGACCGCCAAGACCGGCCTCTTCACCGACGGCTTCGGCGACAGCGAGGGTGCCAAGAGCATCAGCGCCGGCCAGATCGCCCAGGACGCCGACGTCATCTTCCCCGTCGCGGGCGGCCTGTTCAGCGCCACCTCCGAGGCCATCAAGGAGTCCGGCAAGGACGTCGTCTTCATCGGCGTCGACAAGGACATCGCCGTGACGAGCCCCGAGTACGCCGACCAGGTGCTCACCTCGGTGCTCAAGAAGATGACCGACGCCGTCTACGACGTCATCAAGCAGCAGGTCGACGGAGACAAGTTCGACTCGACCCCGTACGTGGGAACGCTCGAGAACGAGGGAACCGGCCTCGCCGACTTCGGCACCTTCGACGGCAAGGTGTCCGACGACATCAAGTCGAAGCTCGACGAGATCAAGGCAGGCATCATCGACGGAAGCATCGACCCGCTCAAGTAGGTCGCAGCACCGTTCGACTCTCGTGAGAACGCCGGGGTGGCCCATGGCCACCCCGGCGTTTCCGCGTCCACCCGCCCGATACGCTCACCCGGCCGTTTTACTGGCAGAATCTTGACACGATGAAACTCGAACTCCGTGGCATAACCAAGCGCTTCGGTGCGCTCGTCGCCAACGACCACATCGACCTCACGGTCGAACCAGGCGAAATCCACTGTCTGCTCGGCGAGAACGGCGCAGGCAAGTCCACCCTCATGAACGTGCTCTACGGCCTGTACAAGGCCGACGAGGGCGACATCCTGCTCGACGACGAGCCGGTTCGCTTCTCGGGTCCCGGCGACGCGCTCGCCGCTGGCATCGGCATGGTGCACCAGCACTTCATGCTCATCCCCGTGTTCACGGTCGCCGAGAACGTGATGCTCGGCCACGAGCCGGTCAAGGGCGGCGTCGTACTCGACCTGCCCGCGGCCCGCACCCTGGTGCGCGAGATATCCCAGCGGTTCGGGTTCGACATCGACCCCGACGACCTGGTCGAGAACCTGCCGGTCGGCGCCCAGCAGCGCGTCGAGATCATCAAGGCGCTCGCGCGCGACGCGAAGGTGCTCGTGCTCGACGAGCCGACCGCCGTGCTCACGCCGCAGGAGACCGACGAGCTCATGGTCATCATGAAGCAGCTCGCACAGTCGGGCACGTCGATCGTCTTCATCACCCACAAGCTGCGCGAGGTCAAGGAAGTCGCCGACCGCATCACCGTCATGCGGCTGGGAAAAATCGTCGCGACGGCCTCGCCATCCGCCTCCACCACCGAGCTCGCCTCGCTCATGGTGGGTCGCGAGGTCGACCTCACCGTCGACAAGAACCCGCCGACCCTCGGCGCCGAATCGTTCGTGGTCGCCGGCCTCACCGTGCTCGACGCGAACGGCCAGCGCCTGCTCGACGACGTGACCTTCACGATCCGCGAGGGCGAGATCCTCGCCGTCGCCGGCGTGCAGGGCAACGGGCAGACCGAGCTGACCGAGGCGATCCTCGGGCTGCGCGCCGGCGTCAAGGGTTCCGTCACCCTCGACGGCAAGGAGCTCGTCGGCGCCTCGGTGCGCGACAGCCTCGACGCGGGCATCGGCTTCGTGCCGGAAGACCGCAAGAAAGACGGCCTCGTCGCGGAGTTCTCGGTCGCCGAGAACCTCATGCTCGACCGCAGCATCGGCGAACCCTTCGCGAAGGGCATGAACATCAAGTTCGACTACCTCGAAGACTTCGCCGAGCAGTCGATCCGCGAGTTCGACATCCGCACGCAGGGCACGGGCACGCTCGCCGGACGCCTCTCGGGGGGCAACCAGCAGAAGGTCGTGCTCGCTCGGGAGCTGTCGCGCGACCTGCGCCTGCTCATCGCGTCGCAGCCGACCCGCGGTCTCGACGTCGGGTCGATCGAGTTCGTGCACGACCGCATCGTGGCGACGCGCGACTCCGGCATCCCGGTGCTCATCGTGTCGACCGAGCTCGACGAGGTCATCGGCCTCGCCGACCGCATCGCGGTCATGTACCGCGGCAAGATCGTCGGCATCGTCGATGCCGACACCAGCCGGGCCACGCTCGGCGAGATGATGGCAGGTATCGCAGCATGACCGATTCCACGTCGACGCCGACCATGGTGACGCCCGACCTCGAACCCGAGACGCCGCCCTCGCGCTGGTCGATCGCGCTGCGGGAGATCGTCGCGGGCAGCCCGTTGCGCACCTTCCTCGCCATCGTGCTGGCCTTCGTGGTCGGCGCGGTGCTGATCATCCTCACCAACGAGGCCTTCCTCTCGTCGGTCGGCTACATCTTCTCCCGGCCGTCCGACGCGATCACGGCCGCCGTGAACGCCGTCGTCGACGGCTACGGTGCCCTGTTCCGCGGCTCGATCCTCAACCTCGAGGGCGACACGTTCGCCGACGTGGTGCGCCCGCTGACCGAGACCCTGCGCCTCGCCACGCCGCTCATCGCCGCGGGCCTCGGCATCGCGCTCAGCTTCCGGGTCGGCATGTTCAACATCGGCGGCCAGGGCCAGCTGCTCTTCGGTGCCGGGTTCGCCGGGTTCGTGAGCTTCCACGTGAGCCTGCCGTTCCCGCTGCACCTGCTGCTCGCGATCGTGGTCGGCATCCTCGGGGCGTCGGCGTACGGCGCGCTCGTCGGGTTCCTCAAGGCCCGCACCGGTGCCAACGAGGTGATCGTCACGATCATGCTCAACTACATCGCGTTCTACCTGCTCACCTACCTCATGCGCACGCCGGTGCTGCAGGACCCCACCGCCGGTGGCACGCCCAAGACGCCCGCGCCCGACGCGAGCGCCCAACTGCCGTTGTTGTTCGGCGGCAGCTTCGCGCTGCACTGGGGCTTCGTGCTCGTCATCGGCGCGACCGTGCTGTTCTGGTGGCTCATGGAACGGTCGACGCTGGGCTACCGTTTCCGTGCCGTCGGACTCAACCCGAGCGCAGCCCTCACCGCGGGCATCAACGTGAACCGCATCTACATCCTCGCGATGGCCCTGTCCGCCGCGTTCGTCGGCCTCGCCGGGGTCAACCAGGCGCTCGGCCGCACCTCTGGCTTCACACCGACCGTCGATGCGGGCATCGGCTTCGACGCCATCACGGTCGCACTGCTCGGCGGCTCGACCGCGGGCGGCGTGTTCCTCGCCGGCCTGCTGTTCGGCGCGATGAAGGCGGGCGGGCCGTCGATGCAGATCGCCGACGTGCCGCCCGAGCTGCTGGGCGTCGTGCAGGGCCTCATCGTGCTGCTCATCGCGGCACCCCCGCTCGTGCGGGCCATCTTCCGTCTGCCGGCCCCCAAGGCCCCGACCGCCGGTAGCCGTCGCAAACGACGCGCGAGCCAGAAGGGCGGCCAGAAATGACGACAGCCGTCAGCACCCCCGTCGTACACACCGTCACCGAGATCCCACGTAAGTGGAAGACCTCGATCGTGCTCTCCGTGCTCTCCGTCGTCGCGCTCGTCGCGTTCGGCATCCTGGGCGACGACCGCACCTCCCTCATTGTGTTCTCCCAGCAGACCGACGCGATCGTGCTCCCCAACGTGCCGGTCACCTCGAAGGTGCTCTGCCTCGTCGTCGGCGTGCTGCTCGTGCTGCTCGCCGCCTACTCGGTCTGGCTCACGGTCGCGCGCCGCAAGGTGCCGCTCTGGATCGTCATCGCCTTCACCGTGCTGTTCATCGTCACGCTCGTGACGTGGACCGGCGCGGGCTCGAAGATCCCCGTCGTGTTCCTGATCAGCGGCTCGATCGCGCTCGCCACCCCCGTGGTATTCGGCGCCCTGGCCGGCGTGATCGGCGAGCGGGTCGGCGTAGTCAACATCGCCATCGAGGGGCAGCTGCTCGCCGGCGCCTTCGTGTCGGCGGTCGTCGCGAGCGTCACCGGCAGCCTCACCCTCGGCCTCGTCGCCGCCCTCATCGGCGGTGCGTTGGTGTCGATGGTGCTCGCCGCGTTCTCGATCAAGTACCTCGTCGACCAGATCATCGTCGGTGTCGTGCTCAACGCCCTCGTGATCGGTCTCACGAACTTCTTCTACGCCGCAGTGCTCAACGACAACTCGCAGGAGACGAACTTCCCCGGCACCCTGCCGTTCTTGCCGATCCCCGGGCTGTCGAGCATCCCCGTGATCGGGCCGGTCTTCTTCGACCAGCGCATCACCACGTACCTGATGTTCGTGCTCGTACCCCTGGTCTGGTTCATCCTGTTCAAGACCAAGATCGGCCTGCGCATCCGCGCGGTCGGCGAGCACCCGCTCGCGGCGGACACCGTGGGCATCAACGTCAACCGCACCCGCTTCTGGACGGTCAGCCTCGCCGGGATGATCGCCGGCCTCGGCGGCGCGTCGCTCACGCTCGGGTCGGTCGGCGCGTTCGTGCGCGAGATGTCGGCGGGCCAGGGCTTCATCGCGCTCGCCTGCGTGATCCTCGGCCGGTGGAACCCGTGGCTCGCCGCCCTCGCAGCGCTGCTCTTCGGATTCTCGAAGAACTTCCGCATCTTCGCCGGGCAGACCGGCGCCGACATCCCGCCCGACCTCATCGCCATGGTGCCATACCTCGTCACCCTCGTCGCGGTCGCGGGCCTCGTCGGCCGCGTCGTGGGCCCGGCAGCCGCCGGCAAGTCGTACGTCAAGCAGTAAGGAACCGCCGAACATGGTCGACATCGACTGGGACGCCCTGCGCGCCGCCGCCAACGACGCGATGCACAAGTCGTACTCGCCGTACTCGAAATTCCCCGTCGGGGCGGCGGCCCTCGTCTCCGACGGCAGGATCGTCTCCGGATGCAACGTGGAGAACGCCTCGTACGGGGTGGGTCTCTGCGCGGAGTGCGCACTGGTCTCCGCCCTGCAGATGACCGGCGGCGGCGAGCTCGTCGCATTCACGTGCGTCGACGGCCACGGCAACATCCTCATGCCGTGCGGCCGCTGCCGGCAGCTGCTCAACGAGTTCTCGGCCGACGGCATGCTGCTCGAGACCGTGTCCGGCATCAAGACCATGGACCAGGTGCTTCCCGACGCGTTCGGCCCGCGCCAGCTCGCGGACTACGCCGCCGCCGAGTGAGCCGGCCGCTCGGCGGCCGTATCGACATCCATCGCTAGGAGACCCACCATGCCCGTAGAGCCGTTCGACGTCGTCGACCTGATCCACACCAAGCGCGACCGTGGTGCGCTGAGCACCGCGCAGATCGACTGGCTGGTCGACGCCTACACGCGCGGCTATGTCGCCGACGAGCAGATGGCCGCGATGACGATGGCGATCTACCTCAACGGAATGGCGCGCGAGGAGATCCGCGACCTCACGCTCGCGATGATCGCGAGCGGCGAGACCCTGTCGTTCGACGGTCTCGGCAAGACGACGACGGACAAGCACTCCACCGGGGGAGTGGGCGACAAGATCACGTTGCCGTTGGCCCCGCTCGTGGCATCCTTCGGCGTCGCCGTCCCCCAGCTCTCCGGACGTGGCCTCGGGCACACCGGGGGCACCCTCGACAAGCTGGAGTCGATCCCGGGCTGGCGCGCGTCGCTGAGCAACGAGGAATTCCACGGGCAGCTGCGCGACGTCGGTGCCGTGGTGTGCGCCGCGGGCTCCGGGCTCGCGCCCGCCGACGGCAAGCTGTACGCGCTGCGCGACATCACCGGCACCGTCGAGTCGATCCCGCTCATCGCGTCGTCGATCATGAGCAAGAAGATCGCCGAGGGCACCAGCTCGCTCGTGCTCGACGTGAAGTTCGGTTCGGGCGCGTTCCTGAAAGACATCGCCCAGTCGCGCGAGCTCGCCGAGACGATGGTGGCCCTAGGTACGGATGCCGGGGTCGCGACGACCGCCCTGCTCACGAACATGAACGTGCCGCTCGGCCTCGCCATCGGAAACGCCAACGAGGTGCGCGAGTCGGTCGAGGTCTTGGCGGGAGGCGGGCCGTCGGACGTCGTCGCCCTCACCGTCGCGCTCGCGCGCGAGATGCTCGCGCTCGCGGGGTTCCCCGACGCCGACGTGGAGGCCGCGCTGAACGACGGCCGCGCGATGGACACCTGGAACGCGATGATCCGCGCGCAGGGCGGCGACCCGACGGCGGCGCTCCCCGTGGCACGCGAGACGCACGTCGTCACGGCGCAGCGCAGCGGGGTGCTCGTGGCGCAGGAGGCGCTGCCGTTCGGCATCGCGGCCTGGCGCCTCGGGGCCGGTCGGGCGCGCAAGCAGGACCCCGTGCAGCACTCGGCCGGGGTCGACCTGCACGCGAAACCGGGTGACACGGTTACCGCCGGCCAGCCCCTGTTCACGCTGAGCGCCGACGAACCGCAGCGCTTCGAGCGGGCGCTCGAGGCGCTCGAGGGCGCGTACCGCATCGGCGACGAGGGCGACGAGATCGAGACCGGCGGCCCGCTCATCGCCGGCCGGGTCGGCTAGCCGCTCACGCCGCTCCGGCCGCCCTCGCGCTGCCTGGCCCTCGCGCTCGCGCTCGCTGGCCCCCGCGCTCACTGGCCCCCGCGCTCGCGAGCAGCGGGGCAAACTTTCGACGTTCAGACCGGGTCTCGGCGTCGATTCCTTGCCCCTCCGCTCGGCGAACGGGCGGAGGGGCAAGGTTCGGATGTTCCGACCGGGTTTCGACGTCGATTCTTTGCCCCGCCGCTCGCGACGGCGAGAGGAAGGCGCGGCTCGCGACGGCGAGCGGCAGGCCCGCGTGCCGAAGGCGACGGCGTTCGAAGGCGTTGCGCGTCAGCCGTTCCAGCCCTTCGCCCGCAGGTTTCGGCGCAGCTGTTCGATGATCTCGCGTGAGTCGGCGAGGTCCGAGGCGGCAGCGCGGGTGTGGTGGTATCCGATCCCCTCCAGCCGTCGCTCGCGTCTGATGTCGTTCTGCCAGGTGTATGCGTCGGTGCGGTGGTGATCGCCCTCGTAGTCGAACGACTCACGGAACTCGGGAAAACACAGGTCGGGCATCGCCACCGGTGTTCCGTGGGAGTCGTACAACTGGAGGTTCGCTGCGGGTCGCGGCAGTCCGGCGAGAGCGAACCGGTGTCGGAACGCCGACTCGGGCGGCGAATCCGAGCGCGCGCTCAGCTCGGGCACGGTGCGCCTCAGCGCCGAGCGCCCGCCGCCGCGGTGGCGTGAGACCGCCTGGGCGATCGCGTCTGGCGCCGCCAGCGGCCTCCGCCACCAGAGCAGGGTGTCGCCGGCCGCGAGGAGCTCCTCGTCGGAGAGCAGAGCGGCGACATCGCACCATGTGCGAGCCGCCGAGGTCATCGGTATGCCCTGCCGCACCACGAGGTCGCCCGGCCGCAACCGCAACTTGTGGCCCCGGATGCCGCGTGCCTGCTGTGCGCGCTTCGGGGCGGGCACGGCGACGTCGACCAGGTCGTCCTCCAGCAGTCGGAAGGATAGGCGGATGCCGTGCAGCCTGGCCGCGGTGACGTGCGAGAAGAACGCCGCCGGGTGTGCGCGCGTCAGGTAGGCGCGGCAGCGCTCTGCGTCGTCGGCGGGCGGCGACGATGAGCGCACGCCCCAGAACGGCCGGTCGAGGTCGGGTCCGCGCAGCCGGCCCTCCCCGATGCCGGCGAGACGGGGGTCGGACACGCTGAACGCCCCGTCTGCCAGCGCCGGCGGGAGCAGAATGCGGGGAGTAGCGTGTCGCTCGGCCATCGGGCAAGTGTGGCCCGTGTCATCCGTCGGTCCGGCGTTCTCGACAGGCGCCTCCCGCACTCCGCGCCTGTGGGGGACAGGGCACGGGAGCAGAGGGGCAACGAACCGCTGCCGGCAAACGCCGGGAAGGTCGAAAGTTTGCCCCACTGCTCGCCAAGCTGCCACCCCGGCGCCCAGACTCCGCAGGGTAGATTTGTACCCATGACCAACGCCCCAGACGCCTACATCCTCCCGGGTGGTGGCGCCTCGATCACCGCGCTGCCCAAGATCTCGCTGCACGACCACCTCGACGGCGGACTGCGGCCCGCGACCATCGTCGATCTCGCCGCCGAGATCGGGTACGAGTTGCCGACGACGGATGCGAGCGAACTCGCGGCGTGGTTCGAGTCGCAGTCGAACAGCGGTTCGCTCGTCGAGTACCTGAAGACCTTCGACGTGACGATCGCGGTCATGCAGACCCGCGGCGGCCTGTTCCGGGTCGCGCGCGAGTTCGTGCAGGATCTCGCCGCGGACGGCGTGATCTACGGCGAGGTGCGCTGGGCGCCCGAGCAGCACCTCGGCGAGGGACTCACCCTCGACGAGGTCGTCGAGGCCGTGCAGGAGGGCATCGAGCAGGGCATCGCCGACGTCGCCGAGACCGGCCGCACCATCCGCATCGGCCAACTGGTGAGCGCGATGCGCCACGCCGACCGCGGCCTCGAGATCGCCCAGCTCGCCGTGCGCCAGCGCGGCAACGGCGTCGTGGGCTTCGACATCGCAGGCGCCGAGAAGGGCTTCCCGGCGAGCAAGCTCGCCGACGCCTTCGACCACCTGGCCCAGAACTTCCTGCCCGTCACGGTGCACGCGGGCGAGGCCGACAGCCTCGACAGCATCAAGAGCGCCCTCTTCGACGGCCGCGCGCTCCGCATCGGCCACGGCGTTCGCATCGCCGAAGACATCACGACGTCGAGCGAAGACGACGAGGGCGTGTACGTCGAACTCGGCCCGGTCGCCGAGTGGGTGAAAGACCGCCAGATCGCGCTCGAACTCGCGCCGTCGTCGAACCTGCAGACCGACGCCTGGGGCACCGAGCTCGCCGACCACCCGTTCGACCTGCTGTTCCAGCTCGGCTTCCGCGTCACGGTCAACGTCGACAACCGCCTGATGAGCAACACGAGCCTGTCGAGGGAACTCTTCCTGCTCGCCGAGGAGTTCGGCTACGGCCTCGACGAGATCGCCCAGTTCCAGCTCAACGCGGCCGCGGCGTCGTTCCTGTCGCTTGACGACCGCGACGCCCTCATCGACGAGATCATCGACGGTTTCGAGAACGCCTGATGCCGCTTCCTGAGCTCACGGGCGACTCGGTCGAGATCGGTGCGGTCGTCGCCGATTGGCGGGCCGCCGTGCGCCTCGCCGGCCTCGCCCTCGTGCGCTCGGGAGCGGCGAGGCCGCAGTACGGCGACGAGATGGTGCGCATGATCGAGGAGCACGGGCCCTACGTGGTCATCGCCCCCGGTCTCGCACTCGCGCACGCCCGCCCCGGTCCGGCGGTGCTCGCCGACGGCCTCGCCATCGTCACGCTCGCCGAACCCGTCACGTTCGGTCATCCCTACAACGACCCGGTGCGCGTCGTGCTGGGCCTCGCGATCAAGTCGACCGACACGCACCTCGCGGCGGTCGCGGAACTCGCGAACGTCTTCAACGACTCGAACGCCATCGAGGCGCTCGCGCAGGCGACGACCGTCGCCGAAGTCCAAGCGATCATGAGCGGTGGTTCCGAGTGAAAATCGTTGCGATATGCGGGGCCGGGATCGGCAGCTCCGGCATCCTCAAGGTGAACGCCGAGCGGGTGCTCAAGAAACTGGACATCGAGGCGGATGTCACGGCGGTGCACCTCGATTCGCTCGAGATGGCGCGTGACGCCCAGGTGATCCTGACGTCGGCGGAGTTCGTGGAGGCCATCGGCAAGACGTTCGCCGACGTGATCGTGATCGAGAACTTCTTCGACACCGACGAGCTGACTACGAAACTGCAGGCGTCGCTGGGCTCCTGACCGGCCCGGCGTCGCGCACGACGTAGCGCGCGCCGCCGAACGCGACGAACGCGCTCAGCAGCGCGAGGGTGACCCCGCCGGTGAAGCCGACCAGTGCCGCATAGACGAGCGCGATGGCGAGCACCGCGGCGGCGGTCCCGACCGCGCTGACGGCGCGGCGTTCCGGTCGCGTCCGCGATGCTGCACGAGGCCAGACGATGGCACCGGCGGCGACGGCGACGCCGAGCGAGAGCACGCCGACGAGCGGGAAGAACGGGTCTGGCGCCGCGCCCGCGTCGGGGCCGAGTGCCGGCGCGAGGGCCGCGAGCACCATGCCTGCGGTGGCGAGGACCACGAGGGCGGTGCCGATCCTCCGGGCGGCCTGCGCGGCCGCTGCGGGCGAGCGGGCGCCCGCGTCGGCGAGCCCCGAGCCGCGCGCGTCGACGACGAGCGATGCCGCCCGCAGCAGCGGGAGCACCGCGAGCTGCCCGAGCGCGGCGGCGACGCCGAGGCCCACGGTGGCGTGGTCGGTGCCGGTAGCGGCGAGGCTCACGGCGACGCCGGAAGCCCAGACGATCAGGGTCGCCGCGAGCGACGCCCCGGCGAGCAGGGTGACCCGGTCGCGAACGGCTCCCGGGTGGGCGAGCGCGGCCGGGGTCGCGCGCCCGCGGACACCCAGCGCGCCCGCGACCCGGTCTCGCACGCGCGGCCGGACGGCAGCGACGAGCACTGCGCCGCAGTACGCGGCGACGGGCAGCGGCACGAGCAGCGCCCAGGCCAGCAGCGGCCCGGCGAGCAGCCCGAGGCCGGAGGCGACGAGCACGGCCGGCCGCACGGCGAGGCCGCGCGCACGCAGCCCCGGCACGAGCACGAGCGCGACGACGGCGGCGAAAGCGGCGGCCGACGCGATGGCCGCGGCGAGCGTCAACGCGCCGACGAGGCCGGGCGGCCCCGCGGCATCCGCACCGTCCACCGACGACCGCGGGGCACCGAGGGCGAGCGAGCACGCGGCGAGCGATCCGAACGCGACCGCGGCGACGGCCACGACGGCCACGCCTCGGCCGCGGGTCAGGCGCGGTGCGGCGAGGCGCACGGCCGCGGCGGTGGCGAGCACGGGGGCGACGACTCCGCCCGCGAGCCCCAGCGCGACCCGCGCCTCGCCCGGCACCCCGCCGAAAACGAAGGAGATCGCCCAGGCCACGGCGAGCAGCAGCCCGGTCGCGGCCAGGCGTGCGGGCGAAGTCCTTCGTTTTGGGTGGGGGAGGGGGCCGGCGGCGTCGCGCGTCACGTCAGGAGAGCAGCTCGCGCATCGCCGCGTCGAGCTCGGCGACCACGGCGGCCGCCGCGGCCTGCCGTTCGGCTCCGGTCCCGTCGGTCGACCACGCGTCGATGTAGACCTTGAGCTTCGGTTCGGTGCCGCTCGGCCGCACGATCACCCGCGCGCCCTCGCCGACCGAGAAGCGCAGGATGTCGCCGGGAGGGAACGGCCCGAAACCGTCGGCGAAGTCGTCGATCCGATCGACGCGCAGCGACCCGATCTCGGCCGGGGGCGCGTCGCGCAGGCCGGCCATGAGCACGCCGATGTGGGTCAGGTCGCTCACGCGCAGCGAGATCTGCGACGACGCGTACGCGCCGAAGCGTTCGGCGAAGGCGAGCTCCCGGTCGGCGACGGTCTCGCCGCGCGCCGCGAGCTCGGAGACGAGCGACAGGAAGTCGACCGCGGCCGAGATGCCGTCCTTGTCGCGCACCTTATCCGGGTCGACGAGGTAGCCGAGTGCCTCCTCGTAGCCGTAGGCCAGGCCGCCGACCCGCGACACCCACTTGAAGCCGGTGAGCGTCTCCGCGAAGTCGAGGTGGTACTGGCTCGCGACCATGGCGAGCGCCGGCGACGAGACGATGGATGCCGCGAGGGTGCCGCTTCGCTCCGTCGAGGCGATCCGTTCGGCCGCCCGCCAGCCGAGCAGGGCTCCGACGTCGTTGCCGCTGAGTCGGCGCCAGCCGCCGTCGGGCAGCGGCACGGCGACGGCGAGCCGGTCGGCGTCCGGGTCGTTGGCGATCACGAGGTCGGCGCCCGCGGCGGTCGCGGTGGCGAAGGCCAGGTCGAGCGCCCCCGGCTCCTCGGGGTTCGGGAACACGACCGTCGGGAACGCGGCATCCGGCTCGATCTGCTCGGCCACCACGATCGGCTCCGCGAAGCCGGCCTCGGCGAACACCCGGCGGGCGACCTCCCAGCCCACGCCGTGCATCGCGGTGTAGACGACCTTGAGCGGGGCGTCGGATGCCGCGGCGATAGCAGCGGTGCGCGACACGTACTGGTCGACCACGCTCTCCCCGGCGGTCTCGAAGTCGTGCGACCGGGGAAGGTCGAGCACGCTGTGCTCCGCCGCGACCCGCGCGATGTGGCCGGCGATCTGCGCGTCGGAGGGGGCGACGATCTGCGACCCGTGGTCGAACCCGCCGAGGTACACCTTGTAGCCGTTGTCGCGCGCCGGGTTGTGGCTCGCGGTGACCATCACGCCGGCGCTCACGTCGAGGTGCCGCACAGCGAACGCGAGCACGGGCGTCGGCAGCATGCGCGGCAGCAGGATGGCGCGCACTCCCGCGCCGGCCATGAGCTCGGCGGTGTCGCGGGCGAAGACCTCGGAGTTGTCGCGGCCGTCGTAGCCGATGACCACGCTCGGGGCGTCGCCGTTCTCGAGCAGGTAGGCCGCGAATCCGGCGGCTGCCTGCGACACGAGCACGCGGTTCATGCGGTTGGAACCCGCGCCGAGCTCGCCGCGGAGGCCGGCGGTGCCGAACTCGAGGCGGGCCGAGAAGCGCCTGGCCAGTTCGTCCTCGCCCTCCGCGTCGCCGGTCTGGGCGGCGAGGATCAGGGTCGCGAGTTCTGCCCTGGTCGCTTCATCCGGATCCTGGTCGTGCCAGGCCTGGGCCACCTCGATCAGGCGAGCGCCCGCGGGGGCTCCGTCGTCGGTGTCGTGCCGGGTCACAGCGCTGCCACGATCCGGGCGAGCAGCGCGCTGATGACCGGTTCGGCCTCCGCGCCGGCCTCGAGCACCTCGGCGTGGCTGAGCGGGGTGGGCGAGATGCCGGCCGCGAGGTTCGTGATGAGCGACATCCCGAGGATCTCCATGCCGGCCTGGCGGGCGGCGATGGCCTCGAGCGCGGTCGACATGCCCACGATGTGGCCGCCGATCGCCTTGGCCATCTGCACCTCGGCCGGGGTCTCGTAGTGCGGGCCGCGGAACTGCGTGTAGACGCCCTCGTCGAGGCCCGGCTCGATGCCGCGGGCGATGTCGCGCAGGCGACGGCTGTAGAGGTCGGTGAGGTCGATGAAGGTGGCGCCCTCGAGCGGCGAGTCCGCGGTGAGGTTGATGTGGTCGCTGATCAGCACGGGGGTTCCCGGCTTCCACGACTCGCGGATGCCGCCGGCCCCGTTGGTGAGGATCATGGTCGTCGCGCCCGTGGCGGCCGCGGTGCGCACGGAGTGCACCACGCGGCGCACGCCGTGGTTCTCGTAGTAGTGGGTGCGCGCGCCGATCACGAGGGCGCGCTTGCCGCTCGGAAGAAGCACGGAGCGCAGCGTGCCGGAGTGGCCGACGAGCGCCGGCTTCGAGAAACCGGTGATCTCTTCCGCCGGGATCGTGGCGGTGGTCTCGCCGATCAGGTCGGCCGCGCGGCCCCAGCCGCTGCCGAGGGTGAGGGCGATGTCGTGCGTCGCGACTCCCGTCTTCTCGGCTATCTCGGCCGCGGCGGTGGCGGCGACGGCGAAGGGGTCGGCTGCTGGGTCATCCAGGGGGTGGTTCGACATGCACACCACTCTATTGCGGCGGCCGCGGCATCCATCCGCTAACTGGGGGTGCGCTGGGTTTGGGCGCGTCCGCCCCGCCGGGGGAGAATTGCAGGCATGGCCTACGAATTCGAACGCAAGCAGCGCATCGCGGTACTCGGCGGGGGGCCGGGCGGGTACGAAGCCGCGCTCGCCGGCGCCCAGCTCGGCGCGGAGGTCACCCTCATCGAGCGCACCGGTGTCGGCGGCTCGGCCGTGCTCACCGACGTCGTGCCGTCGAAGACGCTCATCGCGACGGCCGAGGCGACCAACGCGATCGGCGAGGCCGCCGACCTCGGCGTGCAGTTCTTCACCCGCGGCGAGAACGGCCGCCCGGTGCGCCCCGAGGTCGCGGTGAACCTCGCCGCCGTGAACGCGCGGCTGCTGCGGCTCGCGCGCCAGCAGAGCGAAGACATGAAGAGCCAGCTGATCAAGGCCGGCGTCAGCATCATCCAGGGCGAGGGGCGGCTCGACGGCCCGCAGCGCATCGTCGTGTCGAACGGCCGGGGCAAGAGCCGCACCGACTTCGACGAAGTCGAGGCAGACACCCTCGTGGTGTCGGTCGGCGCCAGCCCGCGCCTGCTCGAGAGCGCGATGCCCGACGGCAAGCGCATCTTCACCTGGACGCAGGTCTACTCGCTCGACGAGATCCCCGAGCACCTCATCGTGGTCGGCTCGGGCGTCACCGGTGCCGAGTTCGCGTCGGCCTACCGGGCCCTCGGGTCGAAGGTCACGCTCATCTCGAGCCGCGACCAGGTGCTTCCGGGCGAAGACGCCGACGCCGCGCGCGTCATCGAAGACGTCTTCACCCGCAACGGCATGACCGTGCTGTCGAAGAGCCGCGCCGACTCGGTCGTCGCGACCGCGACCGGCGTGATCGCGACTCTCTCCGACGGCCGCGTCGTCGAGGGCAGCCACTGCCTCATGGCGGTCGGCTCCATCCCCAACACGGCGGGGCTGGGCCTCGCCGAGGCGGGAGTGCAGCTCACCGAGAGCGGCCACATCCGGGTGAACCGGGTGGCGCGCACGAGCGTGCCGAGCATCTACGCGGCCGGCGACTGCAGCAACTCGCTGCCGCTCGCCTCCGTCGCGTCGATGCAGGGACGCACCGCGGTGTTCCACTCGATGGGCGACGCGGTGAACCCGACCGAGCTGCGCAACGTGGCATCGAACATCTTCACCCAGCCGGAGATCGCGACCGTCGGCTGGACGCAGAAGCAGATCGAAGAGGGCATCGCGCAGGGCGAGATCTACAAGCTGCCGCTCGCCTCGAACCCGCGCGCGAAGATGATGGGCATCAAGGACGGCTTCGTGAAGCTGTTCGCCCGCACCGGTTCGGGCACCGTGATCGGGGGCGTCATCGTGGCCCCGCACGCGTCGGAGCTGATCGCGTCGATCGCGCTGGCCGTGGAGCACCGCCTCACGGTCGACCAGCTCGCGAGCGCCTTCTCGGTCTACCCGTCGCTCACCGGCAGCATCACGGATGCCGCCCGCGCGATGCACATCGTCAACTAGCGGAACTCGATGACGCCGGCGCGCTCGCGCCAGTGCCGCCCGGCGGCGAGGTGCCCGATCACCGCGGCCTCGAGGCGCGACGTCGGCGTGATCGCCGGCAGCTCCGGCAGCGGTCGGCGGAAGATGAACTTCGCCACCGCGGTGTCGCCCTCGGTGACCCCGTCGACGGGCGCATCCGTCGCCTCGGAATCGACCAGGGTGAACCGGCGCTGGAATCGCAGGATGTTGCTCTCTGCGGGCAGGTACTCGGCGAGCTGGTCGTCGAGCAGCCAGGAGTGGCAGACGAAGTGGCGCGTCACGGCGTCGCCGACCGTCGCGGCGAAGAACGGCACGGCGGCGGCGAACGACGCGTCGCACGCGGCGGGGTCGAGCGGCCCGAGCTCGGGGATATGCACATTCCACGCCGACTCCGCGCCGCTCGGCACCCGGTCGTACGGGTCGAACTGCAGGCGACCGAGGGCGAAGACGCGGGCGGTCACGAGCTCGACGAACCAGTCGGCGCCGGTCGCGGCGATGCCGTAGTCGCGCAGCTTGCGCGGGATGTCGGCGAGCGACGCGGCGGCGATCTCGTCGGAGACCCCGTGGTCGGCGAACCAGCGCCGGGTCGCGGGCACCGTGCCGAGGATCGCGAGCAGCTGGAAGTCGACCTCGATCGCCGAGTCGAGCCGGGGCCACGGTACCTCGCCGGTCACGCCGACGGCGGCGGAGAGCGCGCGGAGGTGGTCCGCTAGCAGGCGCGCGGTGCGCGGGTCGTCGAGCAGGGCGAGCGCGCCCGGGTCGACGTCGACGCGGAGGTAGCGGGCCGAGTCCTCGATCGCCTCACGCATGGGCCAGCAGCCCCAGGATGCGGCCGACCTCGACCGCGACGGCGTCACGGCCCGGCCGCACGTACCCGCGCGGGTCGGTCAGCCGTTCGTCGTCGTCGAGGGCGGAACGTACGGCGGCCGTGAACAGGCCGTTGAGGTGGGTCGAGATGTTGATCTTCGTCATGCCGCTCGCGACCGCGGCGCGCAGCTCGTCGTCGGGGAGCCCCGACGACCCGTGCAGCACGAGCGGTACGGGCACCACGGCGCGCAGCTCGGCGACGAGCGCGTGGTCGACCGCCGCCTCCCGCGTCTGCATGGCGTGCGAGGTGCCGACGGCCACGGCGAGGGCGTCGACGCCGGTCGCCTCGACGAAGGCGGCCGCCTCGACCGGCCGCGTGCGAGCGCCCGGGGCGTGCACCCCGTCCTTGCCGCCGACCTCGCCGAGCTCGGCTTCCACCGCGACGCCGTTGGCGTGGCAGAACGACACGATGTCGCGCGTGGCCGCCACGTTGTCGGCGTAGGCGAGCCGCGACGCGTCGAACATCACACTCTGCGCGCCGAGCGCGACCCCGGCGCGCACGAGCTCGGCGTCTTCGATGTGGTCGAGGTGCACGACAGCGTCGACACCGGCGCCGCGGGCGACGGCGAGCGACGCGAGCAGGATCGGCTCGAGGCCGCCGTGGTAACGGATGCAGTTCTCGCTGATCTGCAGCACGACGGGCAGGCCGGCGCTCTCCGCCCCGGCCACGATGGCCTCGGCGTGTTCGAGCAGCACGACGTTGAACGCGCCGAGGCCGCGGTCGGTCGAGAGCAGGTCGGGCAGGGTGGCGACGGTCATGGGGCGCTCGATTCGTCGGTGGGCTGGTCGGGAGTGCGCGGGGCGGGGCCGGATGCCACGAACCGCCGGAACGCGTCGACGTCGACCTCGCCCGCCACCGGCCGCAGCACGGCGGCGGCGCCCATAGCCGCCGCCCATCGCAGGGCGTCCTCGACCGGTCGCCCGTCGAGCAGCGCGGCGGCGAGCCCGGCCGTGGCCGCGTCGCCCGCCCCGGTCGGGTTGCCCGTGATGCCGGGCACGGCTGCGGCGGAATACTCGCCGGCCGAGGCCGAGGCGACCAGGCCCGCGGTGCCGCGCGAGACGACCACGAGGCCGGCGCCGCGGCGGCGCAGCTCGGCGACCCCGTCGGCCACGGTGGCGGCGCCCGTGGCGGCGAGCAGTTCGTCGGCGTTCGGTTTGACCACGTCGGCGCCGGCGTCGGCCGCCGCGAGCAGCGAGGCCCCGGAGACGTCGAGCAGCACGGGCACGCCGGCGGCGCGGGCGGCGGCGACGAGGCGGGCGACGACCGCGACATCCGTTCCCCGCGGCAGCGAACCGGAGACGACGAGCATCGCGGCCCCGTCGAGCAGCCGGGCGACGTCGGCGAGCAGGGCGTCCCACTCGGCGGGCGACACGTCGGGCCCCGGTTCGTTGTAGACGGTGGGGTGGGCGGCGGCATCGGTGACCGCGACGCACGTGCGGGTGAGGCCCGCAATGGGCGTGACGCTCGCCTCGAGACCGAGGTCGCCGACGGCGGCGGCGACCCAGGCGCCGGAGGTGCCGCCGAGGGGCAGCACGCAGACCGGGTCGTGGCCCAGGGCGGCGAGGCCGCGGGCCACGTTGATGCCCTTGCCTCCCGGACGCCGCTGCACGTCGAGCACGCGGTGGCTCTCACCCACGGCCTGCGCCTCGACCGCGTAGGTGGTGTCGACGGCGGGATTCGGGGTGACGACGATCAGGCGAGCCATGCGCCCCTCCGCATAACGCGGTCGACCCGGCCGCCGGAGACGACGAGCAGGTCGGCGGGGGAGCCGACCGCGAGCGGCACGGGCAGGCCGATGGCGCGGGCGGCGGCGGTGCTCGTCGCGGAGACCGCGTCGGGGAGAGGGACCCCCGCGGCCGCGAGCAGGGCGAAGCCGGTCGAGACGGTCGCGGTGCTGCCGGCGAGCGACGAACCGTCGGCGAGGGTGGCGATCCCGCCCGTCACCCGCACGGCCGAACCGGCGAGGTCGTAGTCGCCGTCGCCGCAGCCCGTGGCCGACATCGAGTCGGAGACGAGGGCGAGCCGAGCCGGGGCGGAGCGGCGCACGATCTCGGCGGCCTCGGCCGCGACGTGATGTCCGTCGAGGATCAGCTCGACCGTGACCCGGTCGTCGGAGAGGGCCGCGCCGACGAGGCCCGGGTCGCGGTGGTGCAGCGGACGCATGCCGTTGAACAGGTGTGTGACGACGGTCGCGCCCCAGCCGAACGCCGCGCGGGCGAGCGCGGCGTCGGCGTCGGAGTGCCCGACCGCGACGACGACGCCGGCCGCGGCGAGCCAGCGCACCGCCTCTTCCGCGCCGTCGAGTTCCGGCGCGAGGGTGATCATGCGCACGGTGCCGCCGCCCGCCTCGACCAGCCCGCGCACCTCGTCGAGCCGCGGGGTGCGCAGCAGCGCGGGGTTGTGGGCGCCCCGGCGCAGCGGCGAGAGGTACGGGCCCTCGAGGTGGACGCCGGCGAGGTCGCCGCGCTCGACGGCGGGCCGCAGAGACCGGATCGCGGCGTCGAGACGGTCGAGCGGCGCCGTGGCCACCGACGCGACGAGCGACGTGGTGCCGCGCGCCGCGTGGTAGCCGACGACGGCCGACAGCCCGGGCGCATCCGTCTCTCCCACATCGTGTCCGAGCGCACCGTGCGAGTGGATGTCGACGAAGCCGGGCACGACGGTGCTGACGCGGTCGGCCTCGCCGACGTGCGGGTGCCGTCCAGTGCCACGGGAGGCGACCGAGCCGGCGGCGATCTCGATCCAGCCGGGCCCGTCGTGGCCGGCGGTGACGAGCCTGTCGGCCTGGAGGATCACGCGAGCACCGCGCGGGCGAGCAGCACGGCGCCGACCGTCGCGGCGGCCTCGCCGTGCACGGCGCGCACGAGGTCGGGGCGGCGTACGATGCCGAGGCGCGAATCGAGGGCGAGGGCGAGCGGGGAGAAGAGCAGGTCGCCCGCTTCTGCGAGACCGCCGCCGAGCACGATGGTGGTCGGGGCCACCACGGCGGCGAGCCAGGCGAGCGAGTCGGCGAGCACGTCGACGGCGTCGGACCAGACCGCGGATGCCGCGGGGTCGCCGCCGCGCACCAGGCCGGCCGCCGCGCGGGCGTCGGCGAGGCCGAGCCGCCGCGCAATGCCGCCCGCCGACGCGATCTCCTCCACCCGGCGTCCGGCGTGCGGACCGTGCTGGATGACGAGCTGCCCGATCTCGCCGGCCCAGCCTCCCGAGACGAGGGGCGCGCCGTCGATGATTATCGCGGCCGCGAGCCCCGTGCCGACCGGTACGAAGACGACCGGGCAGTCCACCCCGGCGGCGGCGCCCGACGTCGCCTCGGCGAGGGCACCGGCCCGCACGTCCTGTGCGAAGGCGAGCGGCACGGCGAGGGTGCGGCCGGCGAGGGCGCGCTCGGCGAGGGCGCGCAGCGGTACGTCGCGCCAGCCGAGGTTGACGGCGTGCACGGCGACGCCCTCGGCGTCGTCGACGATGCCGGGCACCGCCAGCCCGACCGCTGCCACCGGTGCGATCTCCGTGGCGCGGGATACCAGCTCGGCGACGAGCGACACGGTGCGGCTCGCGGTCGGGTCGTCGGCCGGCGTGGGCTCGCGCCACTCGGCGAGCACGGAGTCGTCGCCGGACACGAGGCGGGCCTTGACGGTCGTGCCACCGACGTCGATCCCGAGCACGGCTGCGCCTGGCACAGTTGAGCCCGAGGCCGCCTCACCGACGGCCGCTGCGCCCACGGGCGGGGTCACGGGGCCAGGATGACCGAGCGGGTGAGGGAGCGCGGGTGGTCGGGGTCGAGGCCGAGCGACAGAGCCTTGGCGACGGCGAAGCGGTGGACGACAACGAGTCCCGCCTGCGGGTCGAGGTCGTGCTCGACGTAGGTGGCCCCGGTCGCGGCGACGTCGT
>Ga0247809_1000277_pt1 | contig 26120 bp, 17 predicted proteins | sample UWRJL104311B1_FD_180951 | JGI IMG/M metagenome (GOLD analysis project Ga0247809, IMG submission 180951) | Plant litter microbial communities from Arlington Agricultural Research Station in Wisconsin, United States - UWRJ-L104-311B-1 | ecosystem: Environmental > Terrestrial > Plant litter >...
GTGGTTACTGAGGAGCTTACTCTCGACCTGTTTTCGGCTTCTGAATGTCCTTCTAAAACCACGTGATCGGCATCATTGTATAAATACACGTCAGTAAGCCACCAGCCATAAGTCAATGCATTCATGGCATATTCAATCTTTTCGGTATCGCCAAACACATCACATGCAATACGGCGCGACTGTGCATAATCGGCCGGAAATATAGGGGAGATCGCCTGATTCAGATAAATGCTATCGCCCAAAGTCTCCCGCAAATACTTCATCCCTTCGTTATAGGCCTGTATACCTGTGGTTACTTTTGGATTATAATAATGGTCTGATTCCAGTGAGGCATGTGCAAGGAAATCTACTTTCATAAATTTGAACCCTAACCTCTTAAACCTTTCCAGCGATTTTTTCATTCTCGCCTGCGTACCAGGATGTGTTGGGTCGATTGCCGCAGCACCATCTATATACTGTTTATTGCCATTGGCACGCAGATAAAGTTCTTTATAAGTATAAGGAGTTCCTTCAATCACCTTTGTGCTATCACCACCCCAATCTGCAAAAGGTCCGTAATATCCACCCGGAATCTGATTGTTCTTTTTACAGGAATTTACAAATGCGGTTAATTCTGCATCAGTCTTGTTTTCAGCACCTGCATCCATCCCGATATAACTCACCCCATCATTTTCAAAAGATTTAGGTTGCAGCTCTTTTGCGAAGAAGTCAGACACTTCCACTGCTTTTTGCCCTGTAAGGTTAAACTGAATTTTACCCCAGCTGTTCCAGCCGAAAGGTGCACCGCCTGGCCATTTCATCCGGTGATGTAATCCGGCATTCACCTTAGCAAAGTCGTTCATGCCCATCCGCCAGTCGGCATAATTACCAATAAACATTCTGGGCGACTGTACCTGGTTACCAGTGATTTTACCATGTGGCAGTATATCCCGGGAAGTAGCATAAGTAAAACCACCATATGCGTCAAGCCTCTTTAAGGTATTGCCTGATGTAGCCGTCACCACACCCGTTTTCCAGCTATCATGGTCTACAGATCCGATGACTAAACCCTGGTTTGTTTTTTTATTAAACAACACAGATACTTCATGACTGGAAACTACTTTATCAAAAGGAAAAGCTACATAGCGCACCCATTTATCATTGTCAAAAGGGACAAATAAGGAATAGTTCTCGCCAATAGGTAATACCTGCAGGGATGTTTCAGACTTTAATGGCGACATATACCTGGTCTGAAGTTGTTTCTCTCCTTTTGCAGAAACGCGGGTCAGCATAAAACTCTGATTGGTATACAACCAGTATTCCTGTACCATTTCAGGCAATCCGGCACCGGTAGATTTTACAGTGAATAATTTCCCCTGACCAAGCTGGTCGGAAAAGTCTTCCTCATTAACCAGATGCTGAGCATAATCCATGCTTGACAAGACCTGAGGCACATGAACTTCCGCATAGGCATTCGCCAGGATCAGCTTGTCGCCCTTGTAAAAATCCGCAGTTCCGGTCTTAATGTTATAATCTATCCTATTTCCGCCATTACTCAGCTTTTTCACATCCGCAACACTCTTCCTGAAGTTTTGGGCAGTGAAGTTCAATGCAGCGGGAACAATGCCTTGCGCGATACTCCTGGCATGGGGCGAGAACAACTTTCCATTGGCAAAAGCGGAGATCAGGTATTCTCCTGCAGGCACATCATTGATCGTATATGTGCCATTAGCATTAGTTGTGACCATTCTTTCCGCATTCCCTCTCAGCTGTACCGATACGCCCGGTACAGGCTTACCGCTTTTATCCTTAATTACCCCTTTAAAAGTCAATGCTTTTATAGGAGTAGCGATCAAACCAATCCGGTCTAATTCTGGTCCTCCTTCTACAGGGTTATCAAAAGATAGGGTGTTTTGCCCTGCTTTTAAAGCCACAAAAACCTGTTGTATGCTAGATTGCTCTACCGGTGCAACACGACGGAAAACGACTTTCTGCGCAACTGCCTCCTGGTTTACCCAGATATTAAGGCTGCGATCGTCAGACACCCTGAAATATACATTCAGCGGATACAAACCCGTTCGGGGAACATTCAGCACAAATTTCAGTGTTCCATTTGGCAGATCGCCCAGGGCAGCTACTTTATGCCCTCCCGAGCAACTTGCACAATCATCTATTCGCGCGCCATTACTCAGCGTTGCAGTTTCTGCCTCTATGAATTTTTCCTGTGCCCCGGCAGACTGATAAAGACCAGCCGAAATACTGACCATCGTGATGATCAGTATTCGCACCAGTTTATATTTTGTTGGGTTCTCCATTATCCGTAATTATTAATTCAGTCATTGCATGACCTGTTTCAATTTTAAAAACCTGGGTTTTGTTTTAACACGCCTTTCGACAGGTCTATATCCTGCTGAGGAATTGGGAACAAGTTATGCTTTTCTGCAACATCTGCCCCTTTTGGATTTCCTTTATCATAAGGATCTGTGCTGGTGGTATTGTTATAGGTATAGAAATCTTTAATCACCTGCACTAAACGGTGTTGTCTTACCAGGTCATAATACCTGTGACCTTCCATTGCTAGCTCCAGTCTGCGCTCCAGCCAGATATCATTTAATAAAGCGACACCGGAAGACGCTCTCGGCAACACTGTTCCCGGATTTAGTCGGTTAGCTCTTTCTCTTACTAAGTTGAGGCTTGCCAGCGCTACCCCTATATTCCCATTATGGTATGCTGCTTCGGCATCAATCAAAAGCAGGTCAGCATAACGCATCTGGATAATGTTCAATGCCGAATGTGAGGTTTCATTTGCCGGACGGTCTTCCGGCGCCAGGTAAAACTTCCTTGTGTTACGGCCCGACTCATTTTCGGATAATTTAGTATCGTATTTGGTATAATCGAAATTAGCAGTAGCCGGACCAACGTTATCGCCCTGTTTAATGATAGTCCATTTTTCCCTTGGATCATTTTCCCTCACAAAAGCCTGTTCCAGATTGCTGGAAGGTGTATCAAAACCCCAGCCTCCATCGGCCCTGCTGCGGGTAATTGAAGTTAAGGATGTACCCAGGTTAAAAGTCTGATCTGCATTGTACTGGAATTCAAAGATAGATTCTACACCATTTCTGTTTTTTATGCTCCATACATTACTGAAACTAGTCTCCAGACGATACTGGTTGGACGCAATTACCAGATCTGCATATTTCTGCGCTTCTACCCAATTTTCTGTATATAAAAAAGCCTTGGCCAGGTAAGCATTGGCCGCACCTTTAGTCGCCCGCCCAATTTCAGCAGCACCTTGGGCCGAACGCTCAGGAAGACCCGCAGCGGCATCTGATAAATCCTTAACAATCTGCGCGAAACATTCTTCTCTGCTGGATCTTGGTACCGAAAGCACTGCCTGCGCATCAGGCACGTTAAGCACTAATGGTACACCGCCGAAACTTTTAACCAGTTCAAAATAACAATAGGCACGCAGGAACTTGGCCTGTGCAATTAAACCTGATTTCACTGCATCGCTGATGGGAGCTGTAGTAATGCCCTCAATAGCAAAATTACAGTTTCCAATGCCTTTCCATAACAATGACCACCTGAAGCCGAACCATTCGTTGGTGGCATCAAAATGATAACGGGCAATATCGCCGAACAGCGACTGATCTCCGGGAATAGAGTTTCCTTTAAAAGCATCGTCACTTAAAGCATCTCCCATCATCTGGCTCCTGTCCAGCTCATACCACTGGTCGGAGTGTGCCCCAAAATAACAAGCGATAACAGCTGCCTGACAATCTGCTTCAGTTTTAAAATAGTTTTCTGTGTTCTGGCGACCGATAATGGGTTCGTCAAGAAACTTTTTGCATCCTGCTGAGAGGCTGGCTACAGCAAACAGCATTATAATATATCTTTTCATAAAGAATAGTTTAGATTTTAGAAGGTATAGTTCAAGCCAAAAAGAAAGGTTCTCGATGTTGGATAGTTACCCCAATCCACACCCCTGTTTAGTGCAGAAGGACCATCTGTCCATTGCGTACCATATCCTATTTCAGGGTCCAGGCCTTTATATTTGGTGATCGTCAGCAGGTTTTGTGCACTTGCAAATACCCTGATCTTACCCGCATTGATGTTATTAATGGTATAACCTACCTGCAGATTCCTCAAACGTGCAAATGAACCGCTCTCTACATAAAAATCATTGAATTGGGAGAAGTTTCCATTTGTATCAAACGCAGCAAGTCTTGGTATCTCATTAGAAGTCCCCTCACCTCTCCAGGCCATGTTCTCCAGTCCGCTCACCTTATTGTAGTTGTTACTTCCCGAATTGGTAAATCCTTTGAGCACATTAACCAGATCACCACCAAGGTTACCCGTAAAGAAAAGCGTCATGTCGAAGTTCTTATAGCCCCCTGTAAGGTTTAGTCCGAAGGTCATTTTTGGTGTAGGATTACCAATAAAAGTACGGTCAGACGAATTAATCACTCCATCACCGTTCAGATCTTTAAAACGAAAATCTCCTGCCACCGCATTCGGCTGAATCACCGTGCCGGCACCATTTTTATAGGCACTAACTTCGCCTGCATTCTGGAAAATACCGTCTGTCTGCAAGCCGAAAAATGAACCTACAGGGAAACCTTCACGGGTTAAACTTGTTCTGCCGAAAATGGAAGTATTACCAGAAAAGATATCATTTCCCTGTGCCAGTTTTTGTGCTGTAGCCGTATAATGCGTAGCATTTACATTAATCCCGTAAGAGAAATCTCCGGCTTTATCCTGGTAACCGATACTGAACTCATACCCTTTGGTCTGCATCGTACCTACATTGGTCCATGGAGAATTTCCGCCATATCCGGCATAGGCCACAATAGTCTGCGTAGCGATCATGTCTTTCACATTACGCACAAAATAATCACCCGATACGGTTAACCTGTTTTTCAGGAAAGCAGCATCCAGACCAAGATCGATATCTTCTACTGTTTCCCATTTAAGATCAGGATTGGAAACGGAGGTCCTGATTACACCCACCTGAGATTCACCAGTGCTTCCCATAGCACTGTAAATAGTACCTAAGTTAGACACATACTGTCCCAGTGGTACAGCACCCTGGTTACCTACCTGACCGTATCCGGCCCTGAGTTTCAGGTTATCTACCCATGTGACATTTTTCATGAATCCTTCTTTAGAAAGTACCCATCCGCCGGAAAAGGCCGGGAAGGTTCCCCACCTGTTTTTAGGCGCAAAAATGGAAGATCCATCTGCCCTTACACTCACAGAAAGCAGGTATTTTTCTTTATAACTGTAATTAATCCTTCCAAGGTAGGACTGTAAAGTGCGGATATTATCAAATCTTCCGCCATCACCTACACCGATGTTAAAACCGCCCGTAGACGCTACAGGATATTGTAGTGAAGGATCATTCGAGGGTATTCCCTGACCGCTTGCAAACAATCGTGTATCTATAAATTTCTCATTCGTGAAACCCGCCAATACTGTGAAATTATGATTGCCCAACTGCTTTTTATAGGTCAGCGTATTGGTATTGTTCCAGTATTTTGAAATATCATGCTGTCTGCTTGCCGAATTGATCAGGCTGTACTCCCCGGCATCAATATTATATGTGGGTGAGAAGTTATTGTATTCATATAAATCTCCGTTGATACTAAAACGGGGTTCAAATGTTAGTCCGGGTATAATTTCATACTTCGCATAGATACTTCCAATCAGGTAAGTATGTTTGGCATTCTGGAAGTTCCTTTCAATTACAGCCAGTGAATTGGGTATGTCCGTTGGTGAACCGCCATAATTATCATATGGATTAGCCGAACGCTGAACTCTGGCAGCCGTGATCGGATCTGCAAGGATTGCATTCTGGAAAATGGAATTGCTTCCTCCCGGATTTGGAGAAGGTGTCCTGCCCGTTCCTGAGATATTGATATCCTGCCCTATTTTAATTTTTGAACTTACCTTATACTCCGTTTTTAAACGGAAGTTGATACGGTTGAAATCTGTTGATCTCACCAAACCTTTTTCCTTATAATAGCCTATGCTGCTGGAATAATTCAATTTCTCCGATCCCCCGGTAAGGCTTAAATTATAATCCTGGGTAATTCCTCTTTGTGTCAGTTCATTCCACCAGTCGGTAGAATTGGTCAGTGCACTCAGATCAGGATAAACCGGTTGATTACCTGAATTCCTCGCTGCAGTATTCATTACCGAAGCATATTCCTGAGATCCTGCCATGTCGGGTTTACGCAGTGCATTGGAAAATCCAGTGGCCGCATCCAGCGAGATAATCGTTTTACCCATAGTACCAGAAGTAGTGGTAATGATAATTACACCATTAGAAGCCCGTGATCCGTAGATCGCTGAAGCTGATGCATCTTTCAACACATCCAATGTGGCAATGTTCTTGGGATTAAGAAAACTGATATCCGTTACCGGTACCCCATCAACTACATATAGTGGTGCATTGGATCCGAAAGTACTGATACCGCGAATGAAAACCTGCGGATTCGCCCCCGGTTCACTGCCTGAAGCAACAACAGACACGCCCGAAACCTTACCTTGCAGTGCAGATCCGATCGTTCCAACGGTCATTTTGGAAAGCTCTTCTCCTTTAACGGATGAAATTGCACCCGTCACCTCCCCTTTTTTCTGACTTCCGTAACCTACCACTACCACGTCATTGAGTTGCCGGCCTGCCTCGTTGGGCTTCAGCTGCACGTTAACTGATGCCTGGTTAGCTATTATAACTTCCTGCTGAGTATAACCGACAAAAGAAAAAACAAGTACTGCGCCCACCCCCGGAACTTTGATACTGAATTGTCCGTCATTATTACTCACCGTAGTGCTAGTTGTGCCTTTAACCTTTATCGTTGTTCCCGGCAATACCCCGCCGGTTTCATCTGTTGTTTTACCTGTAACAATTTTATCTGCCACCTGTGCCTGCAAGAAGTTAGGGTTAAACATTAAAATCGAAGTACAGACAAGCATTATTCTGAGTAGAAATGCTGTTCTCATAATTGACTATTTAAGATTAGAATTTGATGATTTGTGATTTTTAAAATCAAAGAAGGCGAGTTAAGAATGCCGTGCGGAATTCCCCCATCCAGTTCATGAATTGTTGTCATTTTATAACAGTTTAAATTTGGTTAAGGAGTACGAATGAGCTATACTATTCTATACTATAATTTAAAGGTGTGAAAGTTTACTTGTATTTGCAAATAAAAATGGTGTTCCGTGTAAAAAACTACGAATTAACCCTTTGCAAGCATCAATGGAGAGAAGATAACAAATACCAGCACCATCAATATAATCAGCACAGCTGCCGCAAAATAGCGGTACTTCCAGGGATGGACTAGCTTCAATACAGTTTTTTCTCTCTCATAGGGCTGTGCCATCGGATACAATTTGCCAATGAGTAACATGATCCCCATCGTCACTACAAATAAAATAGCCATCAGATGTAAGAAGTGCATTTTCACCGGAAACAGGAAATGCAGGAAAACATAACAGACGATATAAAATACAATCGCCGCTTTAGCAGCAATTGCGGGTACTTTTTTAGTGATCATTCCAACCAGAATAATGGTGAAAATAGGAATGCTAAAAATGCCGGAGATCTCCTGCAGATACATATAAAAACCTTTACTCGCAAAAATAAAGAAGGGAGCGATAAACATAGCTAGCAGAGAAATGGCCACTTCAAAGTGCTTGGCCGTTTTGACAAGATCACGTTCAGGTACATTTATCCCTTGTTTACTTTTCCAGGGTTTATAAATATTCAATACGAAAAGTGTGCTGCTGCTATTAAGGCCTGCATTATAAACTGTAATAGCCGAGCCAAAGATCACACTTCCTGTCAGTCCGATAAATACGGCCGGTAAAGCATCTTTAATCAGCAGTGGAAAAACCTGTGCAGTATTGACCAGGTCAGGATAAAGGTGGACAGCAATTAGTCCGGGTACATTGATGAGTAAAGGACTTAATAATTTCGCTATACAGGCCAGTGCAATCCCTTTCTGGGATTCACTGAGGTTCTTGGCCGACAAAGACTGCTGAACTATGTATTGCTCCATGCCCCAGTAATAGATATTTACAATCAGCATCCCGGTAAAAATCGTAGAAAATGGTACGGCGTCCGCAGCTGTTCCGATGGCATTGAGATGTGCTGTTTTACTGGATAAAATAATCCTGATACCTTCGGAAATGTTCCCCCCACCGAGGTATCTCAATCCATACAATGGCAGGATAATGGCAATGAGCAGCATCCCAAAACTCAGGATACTATCAGAAACCGATATGGCCTTTAAGCCACCCATGATACAGTAACCACAGCCAATAATCCCCATTCCCCATACCAGCATCCATATACTCTGCCAATAACCTACATGTAATACCTCATTGATATTGAACATTCCATTGAATGCTACTGCACCGGTATAAAGAACTGTCGGCAGCATATTTACAATGTAACTCAGCAAGAAGACGGTCGACACCAATCGTTTGGTCCCTTTGTCATAACGTGCCTCCAGAAAATCGGGCGTAGTAATGACACCACTCCTGAAATATACCGGCATTAAAAATTCGGACACTACTAACATGGCCAGTACAGAGCTTACTCCCCAGCCTATGATAGTCATATTATTTAGGTATACCGATTCATTCTCGCCGATAAACTGATTGGCACTCAGGTTACTCAGAAACAGTGATCCTGCAACGAGCCAGAAACTATTATTACGGTTCGCTAAAAATAGAGAAGTCGTATTGGTGATTTTTATCTTACGGCTTTTCAGCCATGAAAAAAAACCTACCAAAACGTTACATACCAGCAGACTGATTATGGCGATGGTGTTCAATTGATAAGCTTATAAAGAATTTCTTCTGAGCAATAATGTAGGAAGAACTTCCTGGGTTTTACGCCTGCTCAGCACAAACTCTGCTGCCAGTTTACCCATCAGTCCGAAATCTACAGAGAATGTGGTAATCCCATCAGAAATGATTTCCTTAACGGTATCGTCATTATGTGATAATATACCTACGTCTTTACCAGGTTTAAATTTCTTTGTCATCGTGTCTTTGATGATGACCCATAACTCTGAATTATTGATGGTGAAATAAACCTTTCCGGCTTTAACAGATCCCGGAACATAGGCAGTTTTTACCGTACCGTTCACCTTGAAATCTTTCACAAAGCGTTTAAAAGCTCTCAGCACATCTATAGGTTCTGCAGAGGAGGCCTTGAAAAAGAAAACAAATTCATCAAATTCCTTTATCCTGTCGGCCAGTTGCGCGAAAGCCTGGTACGCCGATTCTTCAAATTCCTGAACGATATAGGATACCTCTTCATCGATCTGTACAAACCTGTCGATGATCAGCAATTTATTTAGCGGAAGTGACTTTACCAGTTCAGGGGTTTTGGGATGAGGTATAGGCGCAATGACGTACATCCCATATTTTCCCTTGATACTGGAGATGATACTTTGAAAGGTTTCAATGTTATTGTGGTGAAAAAAGATATCCAGGTGTACATTCTCACCGAGGCCTTCTTTAAAATTCCTGTACAGGTTTTCCTGAAAGAAATCGAAATTAAATAAGACCAGAGCTACTTTAAGAAGCTGTTCGGTATCTTCAATAGCGACAAAATACCCCAGGCGGTTGGTGGATTTAATGATACCACGACTTATCAATTCTTTATATGCTTTGACAATCGTTTCTCTGGCAAAACCAAATTCACGCATCATGGCATTAACCGAGGGGAGCATCTCGCCTTCTGATACCAGTTTTTCATCAATTGCATTTAGTATACCCTGAATAAGCTGTTCATGTTTGGACACTGAACTGATCTCAATTAATTCCCTGATCTTTTGAAAGATAAAATTCATTGCAGCGCGCTGGTTTAATTTCCCTGTACTATTCTGTACTACATCCAAATATGATAAAGAAAAACAGATCATGCAAGTAAATGATATAATTTCAATTTGTTTTCCGGTTACGGGTATTTCTTTTTCAGGACAGGCAGATCATCTCCGCTAATTTTTATGAAAGCTGGTTATGGAATCGCCGGCAATCCTGCATCCCTCTTCCAAAGAAACAACCATGGAAGATAAAATCACTAATGCCAGCCTTAGTTTTACCTGTAACCAGAATTGGGAAGATATGCAACCTGCAGCAGAAGGCAGATTCTGCGCTAACTGCCAGAAAAAAGTATATGACCTGACAGATCAGAAAGCTGCCTATTTCCTTCAGATTATGGAAGAAAACAACAACAGTATCTGCGGGAGATTCTCCGCAACTCAATTAACTGTTCCAGCACCTGCGATTAACTCCACATGGAAAAAATGGGCTGTCGCAGCAATGGTATTTATCGGGATAGGTGCAGCGGGAGAAAAAGCGAATGCACAAACAACGCTTGGCAAAGTGGCTCCTAAAGCTGTTATTCCGGATAGTAACCAGGGAACGATGCTTGGAGAAATCAGTATGGTTGTGGTTGACCCTGAGTTGATGTCACTTCACAATTACATGGTTAAAAACTGTAAGGTTCCTGCTTCTACCAATGGTCGCCTCATTGCCTCTTTTAAAGTAAAAAAAGATGGCACCCTGACCAACTTTGCCCTTAGTGAACATCTTTCAAAAGCTGTCCGCCAGGAAGTGCTCAATACACTAAAACGTGCACCAAAATGGAACAAGCAAAAAGTTGAAAATAATGCAACACATGCTTTATATCTGGATTTCGTCAAAGGCAGCATCACACCTAACTAATTTTTCAAGCTGAATTCAAGGCAGTTAATCTTTTGTAAAGGCGATATCGGTATAAAGATATCTAAATATAAAAAAACCTCAGTATCATTGCCTCTTTATATATAGATACATTAAGATGAAGATTATAGCTGTTATTAACCATAAAGGGGGAACCGGAAAAACAACATCTACACTGAACATTGGCGCAGGATTAGCGCGGCTGAAGAAAAAAACATTATTGATTGATATTGATCCTCAGTCTAACTTAACAGAAGGCCTGGGATTAAGAGATGTTAAAGTGTCTATCTACGATAGTATCAAAGATGACATTGCCCTTCCTATAGAAACCATTTCAGAATACCTGGATATTGTACCTTCCTCTCTTGATTTATTGGGCGCGGAAATAGAACTCGTTTCCAGATTGGGAAGAGAGACAATTCTTAAAAGATTGCTGAAAGCAGTTGCAGGGAAATACGATTATGTATTAATTGATTGCGCACCAGCACTAGGTATGTTAACGGTGAATGCACTGGTAGCGGCCGATACAGTAATGATTCCTTTAGAGGCAGAATACTTTGCTTACAGAGGGATAGACAGACTGGTATCAATCATATCTGATGTACGTACACATTACAATGAAAACCTGACCATTGGTGGGGTATTTATCACAAAGATCAACCCAAGAAGGGTAATTACTGAACAAATCACCAGCAGTATTAAAAAATACTTCAATGATAAGTTATTCGATACTTCGGTAAGGATCAATGTGGCATTGGTAGAGGCGCAGCTGAAAGGTGTAGATGTTTTTGAGTATGCCCCGGAATCAAACGGTGCGGTAGATTATTCAAATCTGGTAGATGAAATTTTAGTTAAAATATAAGTTATGGCAAAGAAGAATTTAGGCGACATAGAGGATAACAATAAAAACCTGGGCGGAGTGTCTGCCTTGTTCAATTCTCCATTAAAAGAGAATGTTACACATGCTGCCAAACCGGCCACCACGGCCGTTGAGGAGGAAATTGTCACTTATCCGCTAAGGCTTAAAAAAAGTGCCTTGAAAGCACTAAAAATACTAGGGGCACAGAAAGGTGTTACTGTGAAAGAGCTGATTATGACACTTGTAGAAAAAGAATACGATTTATAATCGAATATAGAAACATAAAAAAGGGTTTTCGTTTTAAAAGCGAAAACCCTTTTTTATACACTAACAATTTTATTCTACACCAAGTGCTTTTCTGCTATTGCTTTTCTCACCGCGGGAGCGATTTCATTTCCAAATACCTCGATAGACTTCATCATCGCTGCATGTGAAGGATCGCCTACATCCATATGTCCGATAAAACGGGTAATGCCAAATAATTCGTGCATATACAAGATTTTATCTGTTACCTCGGAAGCATCACCTATAAACAGCGCTCCTTCTTTCGACCGCCCAGCATTATACTGCATTTTAGAATATGGAGGCCAGCCGCGACTAGCACCAACTCTGTTCATTTGTGCAGCGTAATTCACGTAATAATCATTTGTAACGGCAGCATCATTGCTGACAAAGCTATGCGAATGGATACCAATCTGCATTTTAGCTACATCATGGCCTGCTTTCGCATATTCGTCTTTATAAAATTCAATCAAAGGCTGAAACTGTTCGGGCATGCCACCAATAATGGCGACAATCAGTGGCATTCCTAACCTGGCAGCGCGTAAAACAGATGCAGGTGTTCCACCTACCGCAATCCAGATAGGTAGCTGACCATTGTTGGTTGCTCTTGGTAATACGGTCTGATTAACTAAAGGCGCACGCAGCTCACCTTTCCAGTTCACTATTTCATTGTTATTGATGTTCAATAACAAATCCAGCTTCTCTTCAAATAATTTATCGTAATCTTTCAGATTGTATCCAAATAAGGGGAACGACTCGATAAAACTTCCGCGACCAACTGCTATTTCGGCACGTCCGTCAGAAATCAGATCGATAGTTGCAAAATCCTGATATACTTTTACTGGTTCCGCTGAACTTAAAACGGTCACAGTACTGGTTAACTTTATATTTTTAGTGATACTCGCTGCCGCTGCCAGAACAATCTCCGGACTGGAAACCGCATAGTCAGGTCTGTGGTGTTCACCAAGACCGAAAACATCCAATCCAACTTCATCGGCCAGTTTAATCTGTTCCAGAATTTCATGTAGCTTTAGTTTTGCTTCTCTTGGTTTCCCTGTTGCAGGATCAAAAGATAAATCACCAAACATGCCTATACCTAATTCCATAATTCTATTTTTATATAGAACAAAATTACTCATCCATGCTGTAACCTGCATTGATGTATGGTAATAAATAGCCTATCCCTTTCATTCCAGACAAAAAACTGTAAATTTAATTAATCGATTTAACATACAATTCATGAAACAATCTATCAATAGAAAGGCTCCGGCAATCTGTGTTGCGCTGCTCACCTCGGTCTTTGCTTTTAACAGCAGTTATGCGCAAGCGGTAAACAGTGCTCCAGTAGAAACCAAACCGGCCAATACCAATTATAAACCTGCTGTTGCCGGGCAGACAAGGATAGCTGGCGTCAGGACAAAAACACCAATTACGGCTACCCTGCTGAATAAATCTTTAGAACACCCATGGGGCATTTCACTGCTTCCGGACGGGCGATTTTTAGTTACCGAGAAGATGGGTACCATGTGTATCATCACACCTGCAGGAAAAATAGTAAAAAAAATAACAGGTTTGCCAGCAGTAGTGGCCGACGGGCAAGGGGGGCTGCTTGATGTAGCTGTCGACCCGCAATTTGCCACTAACAGGATGATTTACTGGGATTATTCAGAGCAGACTCCTGAAGGCACATTGCTTGCCATTGCAAAAGGTAAACTGTCAGCCAGCGAAGATAAAATAGAAAACATTCAGGTCATCTATCGCGCTACACCGGCTTATAAAGGAAGTCTGCAGTTCGGTTCCCGCATTGTATTTGATAAAAGCGGAAACCTTTTTGTTAGTACCGGCGAACGTTCAGGATCGGATATCCGCATGCAGGCACAGTCGCTCAGCTCTGCTCTTGGCAAGATTATCCATATTACAAAAACCGGGAAAGCCGTTCCTGGCGGGCCATTTGCCAAAACAGCGAAGGCAAGACCTGAAATTTATGCCTACGGTTTACGTAGTCCGGAAGGATTGGCTATTCATCCCCAGACTGGCGAATTATGGGAATCAGAATTTGGTCCCCGTGGAGGAGATGAAATCAATATCATACGTTCCGGAAGAAATTATGGATGGCCTGTAATCACATATGGGTTAGAATACAGTGGAGAAAAAGTAGGAGATGGTATCCAGCAAAAGGCGGGTATGCAGCAGCCTGCTTATTACTGGGATCCTGTAGTTTCTCCTTCGGGAATTGCATTTTACAACAGTAATGTCATACCAGAATGGAAAGGTAATCTGTTTGTAGGCGGATTGAGCAGTACCCACATTGCCAGACTCGTCATCAAAAACAATAAAATAGTTGGCGAAGAAAGACTCCTGAAAGATGAGGGTGAGCGTTTCAGAGCTCTGGCTGTAGGTAAAAATGGCGCATTATATGCCGTAACAGACAGCGGAAAATTTTACAGGATTGCCAAGAAATAGCAAAATAAAAACCTTTTTCTCCTGAATGTCTTTATATCTGGTAAGAGACTTATAATTTTATCTAATCAATAAAAGAATGAAATTCAAACTATTAACAATCTTAGCGCTAACCGGGATGGTTTTTGCGGGATGCAATTCAGACAAAAAGAGTGGAGATCAAACGGATAGTTCAGCTGTAAGGACAGATACATCTGTGGCTGATACTACAGCGGGTGTTACCGGTACAACAGATCCTGGAAATTCTGCTACAAGTACAGGTACAGGCACAACAGGTGGTAATGGTAACGGCAGTACAGGTACCGACGGCACGGTTGCGAGTGGAGCAGCTACAAATGCAAACATTGATACCGCAAAAAAGAACTAAACCAATACGGTAAAACACGCTTTCGGCTAATCGCATTTTTTTGCTAAAACAGCAGTATAATAATAAGCCGTCATCTGAAACTCTAACTTAAACAAATCAGAATTTCAGGAGACGGCTTCTTCACACCTAAAGAAAAAATTTTATAGCTTAAAGAGTTCGGCCAGTTTTTTATCCAGCTCTTCCCCTCTCAGGTATTTTGCAATGATTTTACCATTAGGATCAATCAGGAAATTCATTGGGATAGCTTTCACCTCATATAACATACCCGCAGCATTATCCCAGCCTTTCATGTCGCCCACCTGTTTCCAGGTCAGCTTATCATCTTCAATGGCTTTCAGCCATTTTGCCTTATCGGCTGCTTTATCAAGTGACACCCCAAGGATTTCAAAACCTTTACCCTTATATTTTGCATAAGCTTTAATCAGGTTCGGATTCTCTCTTCTGCAGGGAGCACACCATGAGGCCCAGAAATCAAGCAGAACATACTTTCCACGGTAATCAGACAATTTTACCATTTTACCATCAATATCAGGCTGTGAAAAATCTGCTGCTTCTACCCCTTCCTGGGTTTTCATCACAATTTTGATCTTTTCCTCCGTCTGTTTCCCCAAGTACGAATTTCTCAGGTTCTCATTTAAAGTCATAAACACTTTTTGCATTGCTATGGCATCAAATTCTGGTCCTAGTGTTGAATTAAAAGCCATCAAAGCCATATGCTGATCCGGGTTTTTTGCCACATAATCCATCTTTGCATTAAATATCTCCTTTTCAATTAGTTTTGCACGCTCTTCGAGTGTCTGCACATAACTGCGGTCTTGTTTTTTTGCTTCCGGCTGTGCTTTGAACTCTTCATTTAATGCCTCATACTTATCATAAATAGGTTTAAGAAATGCCGTTACCTTTTCGTTTTCCGTATTGACAGGGGAACCTGTTATGGCAGCATTTTTAATCGAATCTTTGGCTGTGATACTGAAATTTTCATTCGCCAACAGTAAAGGCTTTACATCATAAGAACTCCTTTTGGCAGGATTATCAGGTGTTGCATCATGTCTTACCCTGATATGTGCTTCTGTTGTGGAAGTGACCGTTCCCTTAAATTCAAATTTTCCGTTCACGAGATAGACCGAATCCATTGTCTTCTGCCCATCTCTGTTGACCAGCAGAAATGCCATCGCTGGTTTATTTAGTTTACCCATTTGCCCTTTGATGGTATATCCACCTTGTGCAGCGACATAAAAGGGAGCTATACCTGCAAGTATACCTAGAATTGTTCTTTTCATTTTATTAGTTTATGGTTGTGCTGGATTATTTACTATTTTTTGTGGTCGTCGTTTTTATTGTTCCTCTGAGCAGCTTTTTGTACATTGTTTCATCTCTCAGGATGTTTAATGCGGTGTGAAAGCTTTCACTGTCTTCATTGCGTACACGCAGTGAAAAACTATTCCCGATGTATAATAGCGCGGCAATCTCAGATTTCAGTTCTACCGCGATGCTCTTTCTCGCTCCTGCATCTGTTTTTGCGGGTATTCCTTTAATCTTAGCCGCAGCCTGGGTTAATACTTCATCTATCAGCAAATCGTCTGATTTAAAAGCGGCATTGAATGCCGGGAACTCAGGATATTTTTTCATGAGTGCTGCTCTGTTCTGCTGCACATAGTTAAATCCTATCCTGGTCAGCACGCCGCTGTTCATCACATTTCCCAGCCATACACTGTATACATTGGTATCAATAGGAATAAACTTATCCGGCATAATACCACCACCTCCATAAACTGTGCGTTTGTTGACCAGTGTTTTATATTTCAGGGAATCCGGCCACTGGAAATGTCCTTCTTCTTTCAGTTCTCCCGAAGCCATCCTCCGGTTGAAATCGCCAAAATAATCTGCCTTACCTTTTTCGTAGGACTTTTGAATAGATCTTCCTGAAGGGGTATAATAACGTGCACCTGTAATGCGCAGCACTGATCCATCTGTAAGTACTAATGATTTTTGCATGAGACCTTTGCCAAAACTCCGGCGACCTACAATTACTGCCCGGTCATGGTCCTGAAGGGCACCTGTCACAATTTCACTCGATGAGGCAGTAGACTCATCAATGAGCACTACCAGGTTGCCGGACATAAACTGACCAAAACCACCTGTGCCGTAATAGTCTTTGTTCCCTTTATTGTTGACCGAGTAAAACACCTCAGATTCTTTCGGCAGAAATTCGTCTGCCACACCTATTGCTGCCTCTACATAACCGCCACCATTATTCTGCAGGTCCAGGATCAGCTTTTTCATGCCCTCTGCCTTCAGTTTTTTCAGTGCCGCATCCATTTCTCTACGGGTTGATTCGCCAAAAATCGAAAGGGCAATATAACCGATCTCTTTATCCACCATATAACTGGCCAGAATAGAGAGTTCTGCAATCTGCTCACGCATGATGTTGAATACCATCGTTTTTTCAACACCTTCACGCGTCACATCAAGTTTGACCGCCTTCCCTTTTTCACCACGCAGCAGCAGCATGATATCCTGATTTTTAAGGCCTTTACCGATAACAGTTTTACCATCTACCGCAATGATCCGGTCACCCTGCCGTAATCCGCCACGTGCCGCCGGTCCGTCAGGATTAACACCTGTTACAATAGTACTGTCGTTCACCTTCAGAAATTTAATGCCTATCCCTGCAAAGCTCCCGCTCATCACCTGGTTCATTGCCTCTGCTTCTTCTCTGCTGATATAAGCAGAATGCGGATCAAGATCGCCCACCATAGCCTTAATGGCAGCATCAACCAGCTGCTCATCTTTCACTTCATCCACATAATTCTCCTGAATCACCTTTAATGCTTCCTCGAATTTCAATTTGGGATTCATCTGTGCCTGCGCAGATAAAGCCATTGCCGAGGCAAGAATCGATAAGGTAATTGTATGTATGTTCTTCATATGTTTATTTTTCTGCTCTTAATAATTCTATTGCCATTGACAACTCATCCATCAATAAACTGGGACTGCCGGAATATCCTTCTGAGCTATACCTTACAATGCCATTTTTTACAATGATTTTGCGTGGAATACCTGAAGAATTAAACAGTGGCACCAGACTTCTGAACACCTTATTCTGCTCCCCATTTTCACTTACTGCATCATGCAGCAGGTTAAAACGGAAACCAGATTCACGTACATAGTTCACAGATTTTGTTTTGTAATCACCAAACTGCATCGTCCCGATCATGTAGACTGCTACCGAGGGATCTTTTGCATATTTATCTATTAATAACTGCATGCCCGGAAAGGCCATAATGCAGGGTCTGCACCATGTTGCCCAAAAATCAATAACTACAATCTTGTCTGTCCAGCTGGAAGAACTTACCATGTTGCCATCAGCATCTTCCAGTGTGAATGGAATCAGCGGATGATTCACCATATTCTCATGTACATGTTTTAACAGCGTTGCCATTTCTTCCGGCGATTTTAGCGAGGACAGGTATTTGTCATAACCCTTTTCACTGCCGTTATTTCCTTTACTATACTCGGCTTTAAGTTTTGCAAACATAACCGGTGTTACGGCATTGCTTTTTACACTCATTTCCAGTAAGGGTACAATGTTCTTCTCGTCTTTGAGTTTTTCAAGGATGTGCAGATGGATTTCATTTAATTCTGCATTGCCATATAAACCTTTGGCTGATAATTTCGGAAAGTAATCTTTCCCCTCCTGATAAGCACCAACTACATCAGCCAGGAAGATGTGTGTGAACAATCTGTTGTCCATTTGTTCATCCGCATTCTTCTGTGCTTCCTCTTTAATGTTGAAATCTTCATGATAAGAGCCATCCTGCTGACGTTCCAGTAAATGAGGAATGATCTTCTGACTCAGTTCAAAAAGAATTTTAGGTTCTGCTAATTTCATCATCGCTGCTTTCATCACATTCCAACGATAGATTTCGTTCGCCGTTTTGAAATCCAGATCGGAAAACATCGCTTGGAAATTCTGGTAATCCTTTTTATCAAAATAATAAGAACCTATTCCGCGATAAATAGTGTAATACATGAATCCTTTGCTATCTGGATTCTTTCGCCATTCACCAATAGGAAAATCTTTAAGAAACTGGAGTGCAGCCTCTTGATGCGCTACCGGATTTTGTTCAGCATTAGCCTGTTGAAAAGCCATGAATCTGGCCTGACCACCTTTAGGATAAGTTGATTTCAAACGGGCAGCTACTTTAGCTGCATTGTCTTTATCCTGAAGGTACACTTCATAAGCGCGGTTGATAGCGGCAAGCTCTTCCTCTGTCAGGTCTTTATTTTGTAAAACCTTGTTCAGGGTACTGCTGGCCAGCACTTTAAATTCTGCGTCCGGAAGATTCCTTTTTTCGAGATCAAGATAAATCGCCAGATAATTGCGCAGGTTAGACCCCTGAATCTGCTGTTCTTTTTTAAGCAGTTCAACTACTTTTATAGCATTATTTGCAGGCTGAGTAAATAATCTCAGCCTACTACCTCCATATTCCGGCGTAAGTATCGCAGCTTCTGCCAGTGCAGATCCGGGAACCTTTTTACCTTTGGCCGATACCACCTGTGTATAAAAACCCTGACCTTCCTGATTGTCCTGTGCTTCTGGCTGCCCCAGATTTCCCTGGAAAAACTTAACTGCCATAAAAGCCGAACTGGCTGGTAGTGTATATTTTCCACTCCAGCTACCTTTAACCTGCTGAAGTGTAATTGAATCGATCTGCCACTCAAAATCTCTGTAGATCAGCAATACCGCTTTCACAGCATCACTAAATTCCAGATCGCTGCCAGCAGCCTGATAGTTTAGCGTAATTTCTCTGCCTGCAACGGGTAGTGCCGGACTTAATTTGAGCCTCCATTGCTGTTGTCCGTAACTTAAGGCGGACAGCAGGATGAACAAGGCGGTAAAAAACTGTTTCTTCATTATCTTGGGCTTTGTTGTATTTCTGGATTAAGGTCTAATATGGTTTGATTTACAGGAAAGATATAGCGGTTGCTACCAATTGGCAGCGTATAATCCTGGCCAGCGAAGGTGCGTGTTTGCACTTTTGCCAGACCAGGATCCAGATTCAGTCGGCGCTGATCAAACCAGCGTAAGCCAGTTCCCATAAACTCCCTTCTTCTTTCATTAATTACCGCTGGTAAAAGAGCAGCAGGATCGGTAATAACCAGATCCTGATAAGCTGCCGCACTATAACGGGCTTTTCTTAATTTGTTTAATAGTGACAAAGTGTTGGTCACATCCCCTGCACGGGCATAAACTTCAGCTCTGTTAAGTAATACCTCCGGAACATTCAAGCCGGTATAGATTCCTTCAAAAGTGAAGTTTCCCCTGATATAAGCTCTGCCCGGAATTCCCGAATAATTCAGTGAAGTAAATAACGTGAGTCTCAAATCTCCTGTACCAAAAAGCGCGATCAGCTCCGGATTAATTTCTGAACGGAACTGCCCCGCTGAAGTTTTTGACAACAACACTTCCGGATCTTTAAGTTTTGTAGGAAATGTGGACGTTTTACCTACATAATCTGCCAGGTTGTTCAGTGAACTCTGGATCAGCAATGCCTGATCTGCATATTCCCCGGCCTTTTGAAAATTACGCATATATAGGTAACAGCGCGAGAGTAATGCATAGGCAGATACTTTAGCAACATGCCCATTATTGGCACCAACATTTGGCAGATTAGGAATAGCCTCTTCTATATCTTTAATGATCTGGCTGTACACTACTTGCAGATTACTTCTGTTTAATGGCTGATATAAATCCGGTGTGGTAGGCATTGGTATACCTATCTGTGTAGCAGCAGTTGCAGGGTTATATATCTCGCCGTACTGGTTGACTAAAGATAGGTATGCGTAAGCGCGTTGTACAAGAGCCTCTGCGTAGACGGAAAGTTTAGCCTCTGTTGTACCACTTTCACTTCCCATCACTCCATAAAGAACCTCATTACAAACATATATCTGGTTATAAAGATTATTCCATCCTACATCAGATTGCGTTCCGGTATAGTATTCCGCTGCCCATACATAAGCGGCCTTTTGTTCAGATCCCAGAGAATTCTGATGGCCAACCGTTACTGTGGCCATATCATCATTGGTGATCATAGGCAAGATATAACTGCTTTCAAAAGTGGAGCGATTATTCATGAGCAACTGATAGTCGGAGGTATACCGCAGGGTCCTTGAACTGAACTGGTCTACCTCTACATATTTTCTGCAGGATGTGCCCATTATAATTAACAGTACACAAGCCCAGGTAGTATATTTTATTTGTTTCATTTGAACATCTTTTTAATATGGTATCGTATCAGCAGATACCATTGTTGCTAATTCTAAATTCCCTCTGCTTAAAATGAGGCATTAATACTAAGAAAGAATGCTTTTGCGGGCGGCAGGTTATTGTAGTTGTTTGTAAATACATAACTTGGATCTACACCATCTTTATTCTTACGCCAGATCAATCCCAGATTTCTGACACTTCCGCTAACATTCGCTGATTTGAAAGGTGTACCTTTTAGAATGTCAGCAGGTGCGTTATAACCCAGGGAAATTTGCTGTAACCTGATATAGCTGCCACTGATGGTAAGGAGGTCAGAGTTGATATACCTGTTCAAACTGTTGTCTGTGATATACTGCAGGCCCGGAACGTTTGTGATAGCTTCATCACCCGGTTGTCTCCAGCGATTTGCAAGATCGGATTGGGATCCGATTGTACCACTATAAGGTGTGTAAGTCGGATAATTCTGCACTGACGGACGGCGCAGTACATTTCCCATTGAATAAGAGATACGCACACCCAAATTAAAATTCCTGTACCTGAAATCGTTATTGAAAGCCCCAAAATACGGTGCTGTGGTTCTGCCCTGATAAACCAGATCATCTGCCGTAATCAGATTATTACCTGTGGCAGCACTAACGATCTCTCCAGCTTTATTATAGATTTGTGACTGCCCCTTTGCATCTAATCCTGCCCAACGATAGGCGTACATATAATCTGTCGGCAAACCAACAGTAGGTGTTGAAGAACTAACAAGATTAAAAGTGGTCACCTTTTTGAACCTGTCATCAGTTACTTCATTGGTGTTGTAAGAGAAATTGAATAAGGTAGTCCACGAATAATCACGCTGTTTAATTAGCTCTGCCTTCACACCAAGGTCAATACCATGACTTTTCATACTTGCACTGTTGAACTGAAGATATGTCCAGCCATAAGTCGGATTATAAGGCAGGCTATATAATATGTCTGACGTTTTTTTATTGTATACGTCAAAATTGAAAGACAGCCGGTTTCTGAAAACTGAAATGTCTGTTCCAAGATTAAACGTTTTCACCTTCTCCCAGGAAATCTGGTTATTTGCCGGACTTGAGATATAAGCCGTCTGTTCGTTGGTCAGGTTATCTGTACTGGTATTGAGCACAACTACATTGCCACTGGATTGCGGAAGTGTTCCACCCACACCATAAGTAACCCTGAACGCAAGCCCGCTGAGCCAGTTCACATTTTGCATGAATTTCTCGGAAAGTGTATTCCATTTAAAACCTGTAGACCACAGTGGTTTAGCCCGCTGATTACGTGCTGCGCCTGTCAGGGTAAAATCGTCAAATCGCACACTTCCCGAAAGCACATACTTACTACCTGCAAAAGACAATGCAGCATTAGAATAATAAGACAGCGCCCGGTTAATATTCTTCCTCAACACATCACTATTACCCAAACTAGAAGAGTAACCATCTACCGTAGCATAGTTGACAGTAGGATTAACAGTCAGATTTGAATAGGTATCAGCATTAAAACCATAACGGGTCTGTGTAGAAGAATGATATTTGGTCTGGCGCATCTCGGTACCGGCCAGAAAAGTCAGGTTGACAAACCGGCCTATATTTTTATTGACGTTTACCTGTCCCCTGATATTATATTCCCAGCCATCGTAATTACTCAATCCCAGTACTCCACCATTAGGCACACCGTAAATCAGTTTTCCTGTAGTGCCTGACACAGTTGTACCATAGTTGACAAGATTCCTTACATAATAACTGTTTGGATCACTTACGTTTTCTGTATCTTCCAGATTGCGCTGCAGGGCACCTGAAATGGCAAAAGTAATACCATCTACAATCTTCGTATCAATGTTCATATTAAAGCGAAGGCGGTTGGATCGCGAAACATTATCCGTGGCATTTAAATCATCCAGTGCTGAATAAGTCCATGGCAGGTATCCTTTACTTGCAAAATCGGCTGCCACTTCATCCCGGAAACGAATGGAGCGGGAAATGTTATTCCCGTTCTCATCCTGCAACAATTCATATGGCCTTAACCCCATATTATTCCCGCCGATAGCATTTACGCCTGCCTGGTTATTCACACTCGAAGAATAATTATAATTCATTCCCAGAGAGAGGTTAATCCGGTCATTAAACAATTTATTGGTAATGCTGGTATTAATGAAAAAGCTTTCACCCAGATTCTTTTTAAAAACGGGAATGTCTTTTGTATAATTGGTAGACAGGTAATATGTACTTTTATTGGACCCGCCCGATATGGAAAGGTTATACTGCTGTGAAACCGCCTGCTGCATAAGCAAATCGCGGATCTGACTTTTATTATCTATAGCAGATAACCTGGCTAATGCCGCATCACGCTGTTCAGCCGTCGCAGTACCACGGTCAACCCTAAACATCCATTCCAGTGCTTCGCCAAAAGGAGCATTACTATTAAACGGAGACCAGCTCGGCTTTGTCACATTGTCCGTCACAAAACCTAAAGCTTTAAGTTCACGCTCCAGGTCTATATATTGTGCACTGTTCATTGTTTTCAGCTGATTAAGATCTGCTGGCGCTGAAACACTTAAATTGGCACCCACGTTTATTGTCGGCGGACCATTTCGTCCTTTTTTGGTTTCGATGACGATCACTCCATTTGCCGCTTTGGCCCCCCAGATAGAAGTGGCAGCTCCATCTTTCAATACGGTAATGCTTTCTATATCTTCGGGATTGTATCTGTTCAAAACTGAGCTGCCGCTGCTACTGAAAGTCATATCGGATAGATTAGCACGCTTATCGTCTGTCTCCATGACCGGAAAACCATCGATTACGATCAATGGCGATTGCGGTGTGTTAGCGCCGAAGCTGTTTACACCACGAATTCTGATGGTATTTTTCCGTAAATCCACTTGCATACCAGGAGTTATCCCCTCCAGCTTTTCGAGGATATTGATCGCCGGCACTTCCTTAATATCTTCAGCAGTGATCAGGGAAGCGGCACCAGTCAGACGATCTTTCGGTAATTTGGTATAACCATTGGAAAGTACAGCTACTTCCTCCAGCATATTCTGCTCCTGATCGAGGCTTACATTTACTACATTGTTACTGCCCAAAGGAATTTTTCTGGGAACCATACCTACATAACTGACCACCAGCGCATCTGCTTTTTGCAGCAAACGAAGCGTAAAACGGCCGTCGCTACTCGTAAACACAGCCTGACGTTGTCCGGCCCCTTCCGGCATCACCGTTGCCCCGGCAACAGGTTTTCGTTTATCATCAGTAATGATCCCGGTAATAGTCCGGTAATTAGGTTCAGGTATATTCCTGGTATCTTCACTACTATTACCTTCTTTAACCCTGTTGTCGCGGACGAGCGTGAAATAGTTTTCCTGAACGTACAGGAATAAAAATCCATTGGGATAGAGTATTTTCTTTAATACACTCTCTACGGGTTCGGTTTTACTCAGTGGTGTTTTTAACGTTACTTGTATACCGTCAACAAGTTCCGTCTGATAGGAAAACTTGGTGCCGTACACTTTACGAATCTCCGTCAGCGCTTGCTGGAGGCTGATTTTTTGTTGTGCTATCGCACGATGGCTAAAGCCGATACAATACAACAGCGTAAATAATAAAAGTAGTTTTTTCTTCATTTAGTTGGTTTTATGGTTGATTAGGAGTTGATTCTTATTTTTGATGATGCTCACATTGAATACCTTTTCAATCACAAAGAGAATATCATCGGCACTGCCCAGCGGGATGGTACCGGATAATTTTCTGGCCGATAAATCAGCGGCATTTAAGGTTACCTTATACCCGTAAGTATCTTCCAGTATCTGCGCAATATCGCCAAGAGTATAACCGTCAAGATCAAGTTCTTTTCTGGTCCACGACTGGCTGGCCCTTGCTGTTCTCTGCTGAATGCCTTTATGCAGCACATTACCGTCATAGACAAAAACATCCCCCGGTTTCATCATCCGGGAGAACGCGTTCATACCACTTTTATCGATCCGCAGACTTCCCTGCACTAGTGAAATTTCAGTTTTCCCACGTCTGTTCTTCACATTGAATTGTGTACCAAGAACGGTGAGGTTAATCCCGTTCACATGGACACGAAATGAATCTGCTTGTTGTACACGGTTAAGGATAGCTACATGTTTCACCTTAAAAGAAGCTTCACCTTCCATCCATAACTCTCTTGGTTTATCAGAGCGCCAGTTGCGGACGTAATAAATACGGCTGTTTCCGTTTAGCGTAGCGACCGATTCATCTGGTAAAGTCACTGTACGTAACTGTCCGTAAGCAGAGTGAAAGACCTGTTGCCCCTGCTGCATGAGTTCGCTGATTCCCAAATAGAGCAGGAAAAGTGCTGCAACAGTGCCACTCCATTTTGCAAATTGCTGCAGGGGAATAATATAAGTTCGTTTTCTGCGATCGAGATGCTGCATCCTGGTCTGTATCTTATCCCAGGCTTGTTCACTATTACGTGCAGGCGGTGTATATACTGCTTGAGTATTGAGCATCATGATCCAGCCTTCCGCTTCTTCTATTGCATTTTTTTGCGCAGGATACCGGACAAGTACTTCTGTCCAGTAAGCGACATCCGCTTGCTGAGGGTGAAGTACATATCTGATAAAGTTTTCATCACTGAAAAAATCCAGTGTATCAAAACTACTGTAGTCGGCTAGTTCTATGTTATTCATGATTTCTTAATGTTATATACACACGCAGTTCACATTTTACCCCAATCTTTTTTTGATTTTTTTGAGATAACAGGAATAGGTGAAAAGAATTATTTTCTCTGGAGGTCCAGCAGATAAAGAATGACCAGATAGTCAAATCTTGGGAGATGTTTTTTCAAGGTATCAATCGCTCTGTAGAGCAGTTTATACGTGTCTTTGGTCGACAATTGCATCACTTCAGCGATGTCATCAAATTCCATTTCTTCAAAGTAACGCAGATGTATCACTTCTCTTTGTCGGGAAGTCATCTTCTCAAGCGCTATAGCAAGATTATGCTGTATTTTTTTTGCTCTTTCAGCGCTGATCATACGATGATCATGACCAGGTTCTATATCGAAGTGTATTTTTTCTTCCGTAGCGGGAAAAGCCATAATCAATGGTGCATAATCCAGCTTACGAATTAATCGCCGTCTAAAAGCTTTATAGATATAGTTTGTAA